>OJJJ01000010.1_pt1 | contig 222878 bp, 198 predicted proteins | sample 1596311 | NCBI WGS metagenome assembly OJJJ01 (sample SAMEA4350140, study PRJEB24818) | metagenome | biome: human; feature: gut; material: faeces | place: Denmark | collected 2013-09
CGACCTCTATAAGTATCTTCCGTTAAAAATCTTGCTGTTATACTGTCATAATATCTTGCATTCACATAATATAAACCAGTTTCATAGTCATACTGATATCCTGCATAGGTAATGCTGTTATCTGCAAAACCAGTCTGTTCAATCAGTGTACCAAATGCATCATATACATAGGATACCACAGAGCTGCCTGTTTGAACATCCAATAATCTTACTACATCACCATGTGCATTATATAAATAATAATAACCTTCTGTTGTAGTAGTTCTTCCAACTAAATTAGTACCATACGTATTGATTGCCGTAATTCTACCCTGGCTATCTGCTTCAAGTAGAACCTTGTCACCTTCATAGAAATAAAACGTTTCATTTTTCCCGTAATCATTTGCAGTTGCTTTGCTAACACGGTAATCCTCAGCATTATATGTATAAGAAGAGGTAGCACTACCATCCACTAATTTTACTAGACGGTTAAATAGGTCGTAGGTATAGGTTGTAAACCGCTCACCTTCTATTAAGGCATTTATCTGCATGAATGCTGAACCACTTACACTTTGAATAGCAGAACCGCTTGTACTTTGAATCGCCGAGCCACTAGCAGTCATAACTTTATAGGAACCTGTTTCATCCCTAGATATTTGATTTCCATTGGCATCATATCGATAAATTACTATTGTTCCATCATCGGATTTTTCAGACAATAATCGATTGGAAGTATCATATGCATACTCTGTTACACGATATGTAACCCCAGAGTAGCCTACTGTCATCTTGGATCGATTACCTGCTGCATCATAGCTATACTCAGTACTCTTACCATCTGGTTCTATGACTTTTATCAAACGGTTAATTTTATCATATGTATAGTCAGTAACTCCACGATTACTACTTTCAGAAACCAAATTTCCAACTGCGTCATAAGTATAATAATAACTGTCTAAAACAGTACCATACCTGTCGGTATGAACCATAATTATAACTCTTCCGTTACCATCATAAATGTACTCTTCTCTTGTACCATCGGCGTAAATAACTGCTTGGCGACTTCCATTTGAATTATAAATATATTCAGCAGTAACATCAGTATCTCCGATTGCCTTGATCGCTCCACCACTGACAATACTTACTTCATCCGTTTTTTCTATAGCTCCTCCACTAGCAATGTGTACACCTTCATATAATGTAAACGCACCGCCGGTAGCAATATGAATATTCTCAGATAAATTAAATGCCCCACCAGTAGCAACCTGAACACCTGATGTAACTACAGACTTAATACGTCCAACTGCATCATATGTTGTCCTTGTAATACTACCATCTGGCAGTGTCTTAACTTCTTCTATTTCTCCATTACCTACAGCGATATCATATTCATAGAAAACAGTTCCAATATTCGTTACATCTTTCGATAATACTCTGCCTTCCGCATCGTAAGTTCTGGTTGTAGTTCCTGAACTATCCTTCATCGTAAGCAGGTTGCCGACAGAATCGTAACTGTAATCTTTTGTTTCAGTTGTTCCTTTCCCATCACTCACTTGTTCAGATAATAATCGTCCAAATCCATCATATTCATAAGTAAATGTATTACCCATTCTATCGATTTTTGAACTTAATTTTCCATCTGCACTATATTTATAAATTTCCTTCGGTGCATCTAAAACTGGTAACTTATCAGAACCGATATCCTGCCTTGAAGCAGTTAAATTGCCAGCATTAAATGTATGTGCAATCCGATTTCCTCCGCTGTCTTTTTGAACCAATAGATTATCTTCCCCATCGTATTCATATGAGGTATAGCCTTCCATTGCATCCAATACTCCAACAAGTCGATCTCTTCCATCATAAACATTTTTTGTTATATTTCCGAGGGCATCTTCTGTAATAATCCGATTTTTTCGGCTATCGTATTGATATTTTGTCTTATAACCTTCCCCATCGATTTGTTCTGAAAGATTACCGTCTGCGTCATATGCAAAAGTTACCTTATTACCTAGCGCATCTTCAGTACTTGTCTGTCTACCAGCAGTATCGTATTCATAAGAACCTATCAAATTATTCAAAGCGTCATATTCGGCAACTAATCGGTCTTGCTCATCATAAACATAACTTGTTTTATTCCCAAGATAATCTGCTTTCATAAGGCAGTTACCATTCTTGTCATAACCATATTCTGTTGTTTTAATTCCATTTCCAAGATTTAAATCCCCTGTGTGGAGATTTTCTTTTATTAGTCTTGAAAGTGGATCGTATTCGAATACAGTTAATGTACCTGCTTCATCCTTGCTACTTATCTTGTTACCGTTTAAATCATAGTCATATACAGATTCTATACTTAATAAAGTTTTTGTATCTGTTATTTTTTCCTCTGTGACATTACCTTGTGAATCATACTTGAACCTGGTGTCATTACCAGCTGTATCATAAACTATTTTTTTTCTGCCGTTTATGTCATACTGAGTATATGTAATTAATTCTCCAATGCTACTGTCTTTTGTAGCATTTTGGCTACTGATTTCTGTAGCATTTTCGCTACTGTCTCCCGGAACTTTAATACTGCTAACCAAACCAAATGCATTATAAGTAATTTCAGTTGTATTACCATTACCATCCGTTCTAGTTATCTGTCTTCCCAAAGAATCATAGCTATACGAGGATATTACACCAAGATTATCCTTGATGCTTAGAATATCTCCAAGTTTATTATACGTATATTCTTTTGTATAATTTCCTCTTTTTACTTGGACTATATTACCAAATACATCATAAGTATAATTCGTTTTCTCACCATCTGTTTTATTTTGTTCCATTGCTGTTTGTTCTGTAGCAATTTTTCCATTTGGATGATATGTGTATCTGATTCCATTGCCATATGCATCCGCTTCTTTTAATAGCTGTCCAAGTTCATCGTATTCATAAGTTCTTGTTACTGCAGTTGTCAAATTTCCGTCTTTTGTATAATATTCCGTCTGAGATTTTAACCTTCCTGCAGAATCATAGGCATACTGCGTACGTGCCATATTATCGATAGTGTTGCCAGATTTATAATTTTGTGGAGTTACTTCGGTTATCTTATTCCCAATAAAGTCATACTGATATAGAGTTACACCACCAAGTGTATCCTCAATTTTAATTACATTTCCTTTATTGTCATAAGTATATTTGGTTGTATTACCAAGGGCATCGGTTTTAGATATAGGCAGGCTGTCTTTATTATATACAGCTGTTTGTTCCTCAACCCCTTTTAATAAACCATCCGCATCATATACTGGAGTACTAGAAGTTAGCACATTTCCAACAGCATCATAAGTGTAGGTTGTAATAATACCATCGGCAGAAGTTTCTGTAAGAACTCTTCCCTCTTTATCATAAGTTTTAGAAGAAATTACTTTTGTGACTTGGTTATTCGTAAATGCTTTTCCGTATAAATCTCCATACCTTACATGCGTAGTATTCTCAGTTGGATTTTTTCTAAAATCATAATTCGTTTCAGTAATAATAGCTGTATTTTCTCCAACGGTTCCATCACCGATTTGCGTACGGATTATATTTTCTTCTCCATCATAGGTATAATAAGTTTTGGTTCCAGCAGCATCGGTCTTTTGAGTCATCAAACCATCTTCATAAACGTAAGATGTGTTAAAGCTGGTGCCCTGATCACTAGAAGCTATTTCCTTTAATATAGGTGTACTACGAAGTGATTCTTTGGTTAACCTACCTACACGATCATAGTTGTAGCTTGTAAAAGTATAATAAGTCTTTCCATCTTTTACATAGGATGGTTCATGAATTCCAGTTTCATTCCCCAGAACGTCATAAGAATAATAAGTAACGCTACCATCTCCTAATGTCACCGAACTCTTAGTGCCGTCTGCATTATAAGCAATTTTTTCATTAGAAATTTTCTTAGTGTCTGCTAAAATATAACGTTCTGTTTCACGACCTCTATTATCGTTAATGGTAATCTGAGTTATTTTATTATCCTCATCCATATGGTGTACTGTTGTTGTCTGCACACCACCATCTGGTAAATTACTATAAGAAACTTCCTTTAATAATAACTTCTTTGAAGATGAACATTCCTGATACCATTCTTTGATTAAACGATCTCGTAAATCATATTCATAGGTATGGATACTGCCATTATCCATGGACTCTGTCAGCATATTACCGTATAAATCATAAGTATAGGTTGTTTTATTTCCTATGGCATCGGTGATACTTTCGATATTACCGGAGGCATAATAAGTATAGTGTGTTCCTTCTGCCCCCTTATAATCGTACTCTGAGTCATTCATTGAATCATATAATTCCTGAGAAACGCTTTGCGCTAATTGCCCAGCTTTATCATATTCTGAAACCACAATTCCACCATCCGGATAATATTCCCTTATCGCATATCCATTGGCATCATACTTCCACTCATATAGATTATCATTTGCAGTTAATTTAGATAATCGATTCCCCATAACATCATAGGTGAACTCTGTCGTGTTTCCAGCTGGACTAGTCTCACTTACTGTATTCCCATAATTGTCATAAGTGTAGGTGTATACTTCACCTTCTGCATTACGTAAACTTTTTAGTAGCCCATTTAATTCGCAATCAAACTTATTCTTAGCTTCTGTTTTACTGTAATACTCATATTCCACTACGATATAGGAAGGATCGGTATAATTAATTTTCGACAATACATTATGGATGGTTTCTTTTGTTGCTTTTATTTCCTTACCATCTACTCTTTTAATATTCTTCAGTAAATTAATTCCTTCATTATCGTATAGATAATATGTAAATACTCCATTCTCGTTTTCTTCCGAGATACAGTTATTCCATTGGTCATATGTATATTTTACACTGCTACCATCTGCATAAGTGACTTTTGTCACATTACCATTGTCATCCACTTCATAGGAAGTCTGATTTCCTAACTCATCTTGTTTCGATTTAACATCGCCATAATAATGAATTATTTCTCCATCATCTTCGTAATATTCAGTGGTACTTACACTTTGATCTGGATTTTCAACTGCTTCAATATACATATAGTCATCATACCAATAACACCATCTACGGCCATCCTCACCGATGACTTCTGTCTTATTCTCATCCTGGGAATATAAATATTTAAATACTGTTCCGTCAGAATTGATGACCTGTGTGATTTCTTTTGTTGATTCTTCTTCGTTCCAATCAACTTCATGCTCATATGTAAAATTCTGAAGAACATTACCATTTGGATCAATAATTTTATTTAAATATCCATCCGAGTCATATTCATAAGATGTAATTCCACCAACTAAATTTGTGACGGAACTTAATAAATTATCATCATAAGAATATATTATCGTATTACCAGCAGGATCAGTTATTGATGTTATATATCCTTTATCGTTTAAAGTGAGCTCATATCTTCTTCCAGTTGGATCTAAGATTGCTGATATTTCACCAGACGAATATATAACCTGAGTCCTATTACCATTTCTATCTTCCATATAACTTAAGGTGCCATCTTCTGCAAATCCGTACTTTGTTTGATCGCTTTGTGTAAGCAGACCTAACCCATCTTTAAACTTTAATACAGAGCGGCTTGCCTCTGCTTTATATACCTCATCGTTTGCATCCCAATAAAAATCATTGGAACTTCCATCTGGTAATACAGCGGTTACCAAATCTTCATCATACGCAGCCAGATATCCTTCAAATCCAAACGTCCATCCACGACCAAGCTTGGTTTCACTTTCATTTTTAGAATTATAAGTTCTCGATACTTCAAATGTCAAACCAGGTATACTAACGACATTGTCTATACTGGTCATGGAAACATTACCGCTCGCTAAATTAATACCTTCCGACCCAAAATGGAACTTCTCCGCATTTGCTTTAACATTTTTCTCATCTTTGATCCACAATGCAAAAAGAGTATGATTTTCTTCCGTTTTTACAATGGTATCTGAAGTAACAACATCTTTTCCCGTTTCATCCAAAAACCAATTAATAAACGTGTAGCCCTTATACGTAGGAATTGGCAATGAACCATAACTGCTATCAAAAGTAACTGATTTTCCCTTGGCATCAATACTTCCTCCCATTGGGTTAAAGTTCACTTGTACCTCTTTTGGTACCCAACGAGCATATACCGTTAATGATGTATCGCTACTTACGATATCTGTTTCGGTAATAGCATTGCCCCCTGTAAGCGCTGTAAACCAACCTATAAAGATATATCCTGTTCGTACAGCTTGTGGTAATTCCCCATACAGCTGCCCTTTTTGGATAATCTTTTCAGTGACTTCGCAATCGCCTCCATTAGCATCAAACGTTAGTACCTGTTTTTCAACTTCCCAATGCGCATATAATGTGTGATCTTTACCTATCGTAAGCGGTGTTTTAGCAGTAATTTCTCTTCCCGCATTAATATCTGTAAACCACCCAAGAAATGTATATCCACTTCGCTTAGGTATTGGTAATGTTCCGTACTCACTATCATATGCAATACTTTTCGTTGTTGAAAGAGTAGTTCCACCATTTGAATCAAATTTTACTATATAGGTATTCGGTGTCCAATGTGCATACAAATAATGGGTTTGTACATCTAAAAATCTAGATGATTCTTTTTTCTGTGTTGATCCTGACCAGGTTGTAAACCAACCATCAAATGTATAGTTCGCAAGAGTCGGCGTTGGTAGTTCACCATATAATTCATTGTATTTTACTGTTTTTGTAGCCTTGTCTAAATTACCACTATTTGGCATAAATATAATAGTTAGTTCTTTCGGCTCCCAAATTGCATACAGTGTTAATGTCTTGGTTAGCTCCACTGTATCAGTTGGCGAAACTAACTGCCCATTCGATTCGCTTGTATACCATCCTAAAAAATCATAGCCTGTCCTTGTTGGAACTGGAAATTCCCCATATGGTAAACCATTATATACTTTCTTACTCGTTGTTACTGTGCTTCCTCCATTGGATTCGAATTTCACAGTATAATTATCTTTTTTCCAATGAGCATATAAAACAATATCCTTATCTATAGCAACGGTACTACCAGAAGTGATTTTATTTCCTCCCGATTTTTCTGTATACCATCCAAGAAAACTATGATTTTCACGTTCCGGTTTAGGCAAAGTGTCATAGGTATCTTCATATAAAACCTCTTTACTTGCAGTATCCACTGTACCACCATTGGGATGGAATGTTACTGTATATGTGTTTCCCCTCCATTGAGCATAAATCGTAGCTTTTGTCGAATTGGTCATTATTGTATCAGCAGTCACTGCCGTACTTCCACTCTTTGATGTGAACCATCCGGTAAAACTATATCCATAGCGAGTTGGGTTTGGTAATGGACCATATGCTTGCTGATAAATCGGTTTTATAAGAATTCCAGTTGCATCCCCACCATTTTCATTCATTACTAAGGTTGTATGAAAAGGTATCCAATGGGCGTATACCGTTTGTTCTGCATTTACTTTAAATTCTGTATTTGCGTAGATTCTTTTACCACCCTCAAGTTCAGTGTAAAATCCAGCAAACATATACCCAGTCCTTCCAGGGCTTGGAAGTACTCCACTTTCTGCTGCATAGGTTCCATTATGAGTTGTCATTTTGGATGTTTTACTTAATACGATTATCTCGTTATCAATTTTAATACTAGTAGCTCCGCCATTATAATCATATGTAACTTTATACGTAGCTACAACCCAACGGGCATACAGTGTTTGAGTACTCAATGTTTTAACTGTTGTAGTAGATTTTACTTGATTTCCACCAATTTCATTCGTATACCACCCAACAAAGGCGTATCCTTCTTTCGTTGGCACAGGTAATTCTCCATAGGCGCCATCGTATAATACTCTTATTGATTTTGGGTTAACTTGCCCTCCCATAGCATCAAAATTTATACTATACTCCTTTGCTTGCCATTGTGCATATAAATTTTGCGAACTCGTTGCTTCTAAAATCGTACTACTAAAAACTTGCTTGGTACCAGTGCTGGTGGTAAACCATCCAACAAAGGTATAACCATCTCTTTCTGGGATTGGTAGAGTCCCATATGGTGCTCCGTATTTTTTTAACTCAACCGATTTACTTTCTTTTAGATCATCAACTATTAAATAACCGCCGTTACCATTAAAAGTAATCTTCGGCGTTTTTATAGACCATTGAGCATATATCGTTTGATTTGCTATTGCTCTTACTATAGTATCCGAAGTTATTAAGTTTCCTCCAGTTGGTGAAGAATACCAACCAACAAAATCATAACCCGTCCTCGTAGGAGTACTTAATGTTCCGTAAGTTTCCCCATAAGTTAAGGTTTTAGTAGTTGTTATACTTGAACCACCATTTGTATTATAACTAAGCTTTGTCGTTATACCTTTCCAACGTGCATATAATGTATGATTTTCAGCAGTACTAACAGATGTTGTTGCAGTTCTTTTATATCCGCCAGAAATTTCTGTGTACCATCCTTGAAATTCATAATTAGTCATGGTAGGTGTTGGCAAAGTTCCATATGTTGATTTATATGTTATTACTTTTGATGATGTACCAACACTTCCACCATTTGCATTGAAATAAACCTGATATGTATTTGCTGTCCAATGCGCATATAAAGTAGCTTTTTGAGTTACATAAAAGATTCTATTAGCACTTGCGCTAGTAGAAGAAAACCATCCCTCAAATGTATACCCTTCTTTTGTAGGAATAGGAAAATCACTATAGCTCATTCCTATCAGAACCGTTGTACTAGTTGGAGACACCGTTCCACCATTAGGACTATAAGTGACATTATAAACTTCTTGTGTCCAATGAGCATATAAAGTGTGGTTTCCAATACTCGCTACTGTACTTAATGAAGTTATTTTACTTCCACCGCTACTATCTGTGTACCACCCCCCAAATGTATATCCGGATCTTTTTGGCGATGGTAATGTACCATATGTATTACCATATACGACTTCTTTGCTATAGGAAGAAACATCGCCCCCTGTAGCATCATAATATATCGTATAATTATTTCCTGTCCACTGTGCATATAAAGTGGTATCTGCTCCAATACTCACTACACTTGAATCTTGAATCTCCGTCGATCCAGTTTTTGACGTGAACCATCCTTTAAATGTATATCCTATTTTTGTTGGGGTCGGTAATCCACCATACACATCCCCATAATTTACTACTTTTTGTACTAATCCGCTATTTCCGCCATTCGAATCAAAGGTTACTGTAATATCCTTTAACTCCCATTCTGCATATAGTGTTTGATCTTGCGTAACATCTACGATTGTTTCCTCCGTAATTTGAATTCCTCCATTACTCGATGTATACCATCCTAGGAATTCATAACCTTTGAGCGTAGGCTGCGGTAAGCTTCCATATGCATCGTTATAGTAAACATACATAGAAGTCGTAGTACCGCCCAGTCCATTATCAAAGGTTACTTTTGATTTTACACCTTTCCATCTAGCGTATAGAGTATGGTTTTGTGTTGTTTTTACGGTTGTAGAATTACTAACTTTGCTACCCAGCTCTTGATCAGTATACCAGCCCTCAAAGGTATAATTTAATCTAAATGGTACTGGTAATCCTCCATAGGTAGAGCCATAAGTAACCTTTATTGGAGCTAGCATTTCCCCACCATCTGTATCTAAATTTACTCTATATGTATTTCCTATCCAATGTGCATAGATTGTTTTAGAATATGCATTTTTATTTATCGTTGATTCATATATTCTCTCACCGCTTAAAGATGAGGTGTACCAACCTTCAAAAGTATATCCCTCTCGACTTGGCACAAGTAATGTTCCATATTCTTCATCGTATGGCACTTCAATCGTATATGACGAAACACTCTTTCTATCATAAATAACTTTTCCATAATTAGCATCATAAGTAATATTAATTTGCTTAGGTACCCATTGGGCATACAGAGTTTGTCCCTCAATAAACCATACCATATCATCTTCTGTGACTTGATGCGCCCAATCCAAATCGATGAACCATCCAACAAAATCATATCCAGTTTTAGTTGGTTTCGGTAAAGTACCATATGTCTGCCCATAAAAGACAGTAGTAGACTTTGTTGCCGTATTACCACCATTGGCATCAAATGTAACCGTGCTAGCTACTCCCTGCCACTGTGCATAAATTGTTTGATCTTTTTGTAAATTAAACACTGTGTCACTTTTAACTTTTGTTCCCCCATTGTGTGATGTGAACCAACCTAGAAAATTATAATTTTCAAGCTCTAGCTCTGGCAACTCACCATATTTTTCTCCATATCTTATTGACCTACTTGAATTTGGTACATATGCACCATTACCATCCAAAAGTAAATCAAATTCGTTGGCACTCCAGTGGGCGTACAGCGTTTGGCCTTCATATAGTTCATAAAAATCTTCTGATATTACTTTTATCCCATCTTCATCTTTTGATGTGAACCACCCAATAAACGTATATCCATTTCTCGTAGGAGTTGGTAAGGTTCCATATCTTTCATTATTAGATACATACTTAGAACTTGTAGATACAGTCCCCCCATTCGCATTAAAGCTTATTACATTACCAATACTTTCCCATTGTGCATATAATGTATGATTGCTTTTTAACGTAACTACAGTATCCTCGGTTATTTCACTCTGCCCATCGCCCGGTAAATACCATCCTACGAATTTGAAACCTTTTCTTTCCGCCGTTGGCAATATGCCATAACTAGAACCATAATCAACTTCCATGGTTTCAGAAATCATAGAACCACCATTCGGATCAAATGAAACTACCGTGGTTGCTCCTTCCCACCTAGCATACAGCATAAGGCCAGAATCAAAATTTACAATATCTTTCTCAGAAATTTTTAATCCACCATATAATTTTGTATACCACCCTTTAAAGGTATAATCATTACTTAATATAGGCTCAGGTAGTGCCCCATACTCTTTTCCAAATGTTACAATTTTGCTCTCTTGACTTAACTCTGCACCATTACCATTGAAAGTAAATTTTATACTTATTGGTTGCCATCGAGCAAATAAAGTATGTGAAGTCTTTTTAGTTACTTGGGAAGTTTCATTGATCTTTTCTCCGCCAGTTTCAGCTGTATACCAACCAAGAAAAGTATATCCTATTAAAAATGGTGTAGGAAGTGTACCATAATCTTCACCATAAAAAACAGTTTTAGTAACAATGTCAAGATGTCCCCCCATCGGTGCTAATGTAATATTATAACCTTGTGAAATCTCCATCGAAGTTGTACTACTTAACTCAGAATTTTCACGTACTTGTTTTACCTCATAAGGTGTTGCGGCATTTGCTATCTTAGTCGTAGATATCTGTCCTAAAATAATTGCAATAATTAATACTATTGATATAACCCTATTATATTTTTTCAATACTCTTGATCCTTTCTTTTAAAAATATGATTAAATCTACCCTCCTTTAGCTTTGTTTTTTTAGCAATAACAGTTATATATTAACGATTTATTACATAATTGTCAAATTTTGAACATTTTTGTATTATATTGAAATACTATAATTCCTACGGTTTACTATCACAAAAACAAAAACTCGCTATCGTTTTTCCACATATAGCGAGTTTGTTTTACCTATATAAAATTTATACACTACCCCTGATTTGCCCAATCCGCTGGATACGTAACATAAATAAACCTGGCGTAATTTGGTACAGAGAATTTTATTGAGGAACCCTTTGGAATAAGCACCAATTCACCTGCATTGGCTGTAACACTTTTTCCATTAATGACAATGTTTAAAGTACCTTCAATTACATAGTCAATTTCATCATAATTAAGAGTCCAATCAAAGGTTGTCTCCTTCATTTCCATGATACCGCATCCAAGTCTTGGACTTTCTTCTAACGTAAATAAGTCTTTTGTATAAACAATGTCACCAGCTTTTCCAGTGTTCATTAAATCTTTATCCGTTACTCGAATGGTTGGAACTTTGACAGAAATAACTCCTTCTTTCAATTTGTTCCTACTAAAGTCTGCACTATCACAGCCACTTAGTTTTTCCATAAGAATTTCACGAATCATTGACTCTATTGTAGAACGATTCACTTCCATTATATTGTTCCTTTCATACGCTAATCTTCCGCTCGACTTAATGTCTTATTGGCAATAAATATTGCTACAAATAAAGCAGTAATACCACCCACTAATTTACCGACAATCATTGGAACAATCATCGTAGAGTTAAAACCAGCGGTAAATCCAAGATGGTCACCAAATACAAAAGCTGCTGAAACAGCAAATGCAACGTTTAGAATCTTACCTCGATTGTCCATATCCTTCATCATATCAAACATTGGTATACTATTTGCCAAGGAAGCAACCATACCAGCCGCTGCTACGTCATTCATTCCAAGTAATTTTCCAAGGCCAAGCAAAGGCTTACGGAAAACTTTAGTAATAACGTAAACCAGTGGAAATGCACCAGCTAAAACAATACTGATATCTGCTACAATCGTAAATCCTTCATGAAGTGGAGCCATACCTGGTATTAACACAATTCCCGTTAATTGTTCCACGACACCTGCTGCCAAACCAATTGTTATTACTGCCACAACGAGCTTACCAAATATCGTAAACCCTTTAATCATTCCATTTGGAAAGAACTTTAATCCAAGTGCAATTAAGAGTGCAATGATAATAATAGGAATTAAGTTTCTTAATACCATCATTACAGGAAAGCCTGCTACCAAACCTCCGACAAATGCACCAATTGGAACCGTTATAACACCTGCTAAAACACCAGTTGCTAAGTATTTTCTGTCTTCCTCACGAATAATTCCAAGACCTACTGGAATTGTAAATACGATTGTTGGTCCCATCATAGCACCAACGATTAGACCACCAAAAAGACCTGCTTCTTCTGTTTGTGCAAGAGCTTGCGCAAGTGGCGCGCCACCCATATCATTTGCTAGAATTGTTCCTGCAAACATGGCAGGATCGGCACCAAGAAATCCAAAGAGTGGTACAATGACAGGCTTTAAGATATCTGCTAAAACAGGAGCAAGTGCTATTATACCAACCATGGATATTGCTAATGAACCTATTGCTAAAATACCTTCTTCAAATTTTTCACCGATGCCAAATTTATTACCGATAATACGGTCAAGTGCACCTAGAACTGCAAATACAACCATGATATATACAATAATTTCATTTAAACTCATAAAACACCTCCTTATCGTTTTAATAAATTCTCAACTATATCTTTATCAGGTGAAGGAATAATAGCTATGTTTTCTATTTCACCCTCACTTAATACCTTTTTTGCTTCTGAGATTCCATACTCAATACTACTAACCGATCCTGTCACTGCAAAAACAAGTTTACCACCAATTGTAAACGCGAGATAGATGCGTATTACCGTAACAGCTGCACTTTTTAATACAATATCTAGTGCTTTAATTCCTGTACAAACTTTTCTTGTCTCTACAATTCCAACGGCATCTTGTGTCCCTAGTGACTCATACTTACCTCTTATCCCTTGAATGATTGCTGGAGACACTGCATGTACTTTAAAACTATCAAATAGCATCTTCCCAGCAATACTTACTCCATAATCAATTGATGTTTCTACTTCACCTTCATCACCAGCAACAATAATTAAAAACTTGCCTGGACATATGGTTTTAAAATAAATTATTTCTACATCTGCTTTTTTTACAATCGCATCTGCCACATACATCCCTCGACTGATGCTGGTGAATTCTAATGCTCCTATACTTTTATTCATAGTTTTCCACCACCACAGAGTCAACAATTCCTACGATAGCAGCATCTACTGGTGTACTTGCTTGTGACAATGCATAGCGTGCGGAACCCCCTCGTACAATAAGTACCTGATCGCCTGTACCAGCTCCAACCGTATCCACTGCAACTACAAGTTTATTACTTGGCTTTTCATTCGCATCAACTAGCTGCACTACCAATAACTTTTGACCATTTAGTTTTTCATCTTTTTTGGTAGCCCATACGCTCCCGATTACCTTACCAAGCTCCAACCTACTGCGCCTCCGTTACTCTTTTATAAAGCGGATCCGATGTGTTCTAGTATAATCTAGTGCACTCGGAGTTACAATACTATTTTTACCAATACGTATTGCTGTATTCGTCTTAATATTTAATTCTATTAAATCCTTTTCAAGAATTAATCTTTTGTTTAGCGTAATCGTCTCTTCATGATAAGAATCTTTTTGTGCTACATTATAAACTTTATTTTTATCAATGATTTCGGAATCCAATCTTATTTTATCTGGAAGTAATAACATATCTTCTGTGATAAATTGTATTCCATATCCTTTAATACAAGCTTCGTAATCCAATAACTTACGATAAAAATTTTTATTCGCAGTTGGCTTATATGCAAGGTAAGCAAGTCCATCTTCTAAAATAAAGATATCTTTTCCAATAAGAAGTGCATACTGAATTAGTTGTATGAAAGGTCTTGTCCCATTACCTATGGCAATATCGATTAAATCACCGACTTCTAGATAACTAACAACTACGCAATCCGCATCAGTAATGGATGGATATAGTTCATCCACACTTTTTACCGTACTAAGATCGACTTGTGTTACACAATACTCTTGCAAAATTCGATCGGATAATAATTTTGAATTCGAAGATAATGCTAGTAGCTTTTTTTTCTTTACATAGGAAAGAGTTTTCTCATTCTGTAAGCGTTTTAGAATTTCTTCCACGATGTCATCAATTAGTTGCTCATACATAATTTCATCTCTCCCAAACAGTGGTGATAAAATCATATATCGATTTTATACAATCTCTTTTAGTATCAAACCTTTTGTATTTTTATTAAAACCACAAGCATTAGCTTCATCATAATCGATATGCATCGCTGTGCTAAAATTTTTATTTACACGAACATCCACATCCTCAAATATTACTGGTCGTTCTCCAAAAGCCTTTACTTTAACAATTTCTCCGTTGGTAACATTGAATTTCATTGCATCTTCTGGCGTAATGTGTATATGTCGCTTTGCTACGATTAACCCTTCACGAATTTCGATCATCGCTCCGTTTTTCGGATTCGTAATAATGATTCCAGGTGTTCCATCGATATCCCCGCTCAAGCGAACAGGTGCTTTGGCTCCTAACGTTAGGGCATCGGTTAAGGAGATTTCAACCTGAGATCTTCCACGCTCTGGTCCTAGTACAACGACATTCTTAATCGAATTTTTCGGTCCCGTAATGGTAAGTCGTTCTTCACAGGCATACTGGCCAGGTTGTGATAACTCTTTTACTGGAGTTAACTGATATCCATATCCAAATAATTTATTAATGTCTTCTCTACTTAGATGTATATGTCTTCCGGATGCCTCCATCGTTATAAATAATTTTTCTTTCAGTTCTTTTAAAACAGCATTTACAATGGTATCTACATTCATGCTTGACTGTGTTAACATACTGCCTCTTTCCTACCGCTATTCATCATATTTCCCTGTAAGATACTTAAACATCATTACCCAAAACATTGATGAGAGACGGTTAAATGCTTGAATAATATCTTCTCTCGTTACGGTTCCATCCTCCGCTTTAAATGCCTTAAAGGCTATAATCTCCGTTTTTCTAGCAAGGGTTCTAAGTTTATTTAAATACGCTACCATTTCTCCATGCTGATAGGTTGGAAGGAAATGTTTGATACCAAAGTACTGACTTGGATGATAAGATTGTTCATGTATCTCATGCTCACTTAAGCCTGCCAATCGAATTTCTCCCACTGGTTCCTCTGATACTTCACATCGTAACAATTTACGTATAAAACGAATGATTTCTTCTAATTCTTTAGTTAATTTGGGTTTATTAAGACGTTCCGATACGATTTGAGCCAGAATTATTTCAGACTCTAGTCGATCAATTGCCCCTCGAAGAATAATCCGTTTATGATCTTTAAAAACTAATAAGTTACCTCTTAAGTGAGTCATGTGCTCTGGTTTATGATCAAGTTTTACCCCAAAAACTGTTCTAAACTCATCGTAATCGGTATCCGCTTTTTTTGATTTTGGTTGATTCAATGCTTCACTCACTTCTTTCCCATGTACCTGTTTTTCTTTCGCAGTATCTTCTTGATGATGCGTATTTTTTCCAAGGAGTGTTATATTTTTTTCTAATAAATAAGCTCTAGCAGATGGTGTTAAAATAGTTTCCTTTCCTAGATGAAACTCACCTTTTTCTCTTAAAAGCCCATCATTCATCATCTTCCTAATGTCTTGTTCCGTAATTAATGCCATGCTTTCTCCATTCTAACGCATTCCACCAACGTACTTTACTTTGTACGAATCTCCAGTCCATGCGTTGCTTTTCTTGGAGTTTTCATACCGTTTAAGGGAAGGGTGACTGGCACCCTTCCTTTCGGCACCTTAAAAAGTTCTAATATAAAACTTTCGTATTCTAAAATAATAGTTATGCTTGTGAATGTGGATGAGGTAAAATAGCGTCAACCTCAGAATGTGGTCTTGGGATAACATGCACAGAAATTAATTCTCCAACGCGTTCCGCTGCTGCTGCACCTGCATCTGTCGCTGCTTTCACGGCACCAACATCTCCGCGTACCATAACAGTTACCAAGCCGCCACCAACTTGTTCTTTACCAATTAATGCTACATTGGCTGCTTTCACCATAGCATCTGCTGCTTCTACGGCACCAACCAATCCCTTTGTTTCAATCATTCCAAGTGCATTTGTATTAGACATATTCATTTCCTCCTATTACTCATAGAATAGTTACGTGCTCATTTACTATTATTCTACTTTTTTTTGTTTATATTAATTGTTTCTATATTAAGTTGAAATTTATTTTAGAATGAACATTGAAATAACCATTCGAATTCTTTTATTTTTATTTTTTATTCTTAGTTATCTTTAAATTTTTTAAAACCAAGTAGACACATCATATCTATAGATTAAATTTTTTTTAAGTGTTTTATGATTATAGATTCTATTACTTAAATCTATTGTTTTATAATTATAACTTCTATTATTTAAATCTATTGTTTCATGATTATATCTTCCATTACTTATCAATTGCTTCATGATTAGAGCTTCCATCACCTAAATCAATTGCTTCATGATTCGTTTTACAATTTCATCTACCAACTGTGTGTTTACTCCACCGCCGCAACAATCACTTGTGGAACCACCATGATTTTGTGCGACTTTTCTTATATCATCTAGTTCCTTTACGCCATATGCTACTCTTTTAACATTTAGCAAGTCCATAGGACCAATGTTATTTGAAGTAGAACTTCCACCGACTGCTCCGCAGCCAAGTGTTAAAGCAGGGAATAGATTTGTAGTAGCTCCAACACCACCCAACGAACCTGGTGTGTTAATAAGAATTCTTGAAGCTGGAACATGGAGTGCAAAACGTTTTACTAATTCCTCATTTGAACTGTGCATTGTAAACGTATGTCCCATTCCTTCATGATACAAGATTTCTTTCACCTTCTCTAATACTTCATCTACTGTATCTCCAACGTAAAATGCTAGAATTGGGCATAATTTTTCTCTGGAATAAGGAGCATCATCTCCAACTTTACTTTCTCGTGCAATAATGACTCTAGCATTCGATGGCACAGATAAACCTGCCAACTTACCAATATGGGCTACTGATTTACCAACAATTTGTGGATTCATCGTACCATTGGCACGGAGGATAAATTTTGCAAGTTTTTCTGACTCCTCTGCATTTAAGAAGTGAGCTCCCTGTGCCTTAAATTCTTCTACGACTTTTTGCTCCATGCAACGTTCTACAATGACAGACTGTTCAGATGCACATATCGTACCATTATCAAAGGTTTTTGAATCCATAATTCGTTTTACAGCCATTTTTACATCCGCTGTCTTATCAATGAACGCTGGACCATTACCAGCACCAACACCAATGGCTGGAGTTCCTGAAGAATATGCAGCTTTTACCATTGCATACCCACCAGTCGCTAGAATTAAGTTTGTGTTATCACTCTTCATCAATTCATTCGTCGCCTGTAACGTTGGTATCGTAATCGTAGAAATGGCTCCCTTTGGACAACCTGCTGCTTGCGCTGCTTCACTTATAATCTTCACTGTTTCTAAGATACAATTTTTTGCTCCTGGATGTGGTGAAAATACGATACTGTTTCCTGCCTTGATAGAGATAATCGCTTTATACATAACGGTTGATGTTGGATTGGTTGATGGTATAATACCAGCTACAACACCAACTGGAACACCTACTTCAATTATCTTGTTTTCTTTGTCTTCTTTTAAAATACCAATTGTTTTTTGATTCTTTATTTCATCGTAAACACCCATGGAACCAAAAATATTTTTAATTACTTTGTCCTGCCAGATACCAAATCCCGTTTCTTCATTGGCCATCTTTGCAAGTCTTTCTGCATGACGCATTCCTGCTTCTGCCATTGCTTTTACAATGCTATCAATCTTCTCCTGGGAAAATGTTGACAGTATTTTTTGAGCATCCTTTGCTGCTTTTAAAAGCAAACGGACTTCCTGTATTGATTTAAGGTCTTTATCTACTAACTCCATTCGCCGTCTCCTTCTTATCGGTTATTTTGCACGGTTAATATAAGTTGAATTAACTCTTGTTTTTTTGCATTCTCGTGTTGCGTAGTAATCTCTACACCGTTTTTACGTAAAATGTCTCTTAATGCATCATTATTCAAACGTTTTAGTTCAGCAGCGGTATATTTTTCTACACCTAACTTTTTATCTTCTTGATCATTATTGATTGTATTGACATTACTTGTATCAGCATTATCTGTATCAGCATAATTTGACTCAGCACTATTCGTATTCGTGTTATTTACATCTGTATTATTCGAATCCGACGTATTTTTGTCCTCATAATATGAGTCATCATTTGAGTCATCATTATCTGCATTTATATTGTTTCTATTAACAGTGGTATCTTCCGTCGTAGTATAGTCATACGAAATCTCATTCGATCTTACCTCATCGCTCGGTAAATTTGTATAAGATTCTGATCCCATAGAACGGTTTGTCTTTATTGTAGTTAAATTCTGTGTTACTTTTCTTTTTGGTTGAAATAGTTTCGTACCTTCAGTAATTACCTTACCTACTAAACTCTCATCCACTCGAGGTATGACGTGTTTCGCACGTAGTGTTCCAATACGACTTGCTGCAGCAGCGCCTGCGTCTACCGCTGCAGTTACTGCACCTACATCACCTGTAATCTCAATGGTAAGAATACCCGCATCCGCTTTGGCTATCGCTATTAAAGTAACATTCGCTGCCTTTAGCGCCGCATCGGCTGCCTCCATTGCTGGTGGTAATCCAATTACCTCGATTAACCCTAAGGCTAACATCTATTGATATTCCTTTGGTCGGTCTGCTACACTACGAACAGCTTCTGCAAACGCATTGCAGGCAGCGTAACATGCAGATTGTGAACCAGTGAGTAAGCCTCCACCAAAGTTCGTTTCACTTGGTGGTCCATAAAATTCGCAAAGTTTAACATCGGCAGCCTTCATAGCTGCATCAAGGGCATAGATAGATTCTAGTGGAGGTGCAATTACATATGCAATTGCTTCTCCTTCTTTAATACCTGCTACTTTTGATAAATAAGAGCCAGTTCTAGATACCGTATGGGCATAATAAACGATAGAATCATCATCGTTAGCACTGATAAAGTAAGCATCGTTTTCCATAAACGTGATACAAGCATTTAATCCACTTCGAACTTCAGCAGGACTTGGTCCAGCGATAATACCGATAACTTCACCTGCAAGTTTCGTATTTGCATTTGCTGCTCCACCGTAGAATGATCTTGCATATACAACTTCAACATCTGCCGCTTTGGTTGCTTCATCGAGTCCAGTATAAGTAACATCATCGCTATCTGCTGTAATGATTCCTAAACTTTTATGACGTTCGCCGAGTTCTAGTTTTGCAGCCAAGTCCGGACTAACATTGGAGATAATCCGAACTGCTAAAATATTCGGGTGTAATTTATCATTTTTCATAGTAACCTCCTTGTGATCATTTGACGCATTCAATAGAAGTTCATTCGCTCTATAAAATTGCGCCTATCTTTAACAAAGTCTTTAATTCTACTTTGTACAAAATCATGCATTTTTTATAATGAGCTTATTTTAAATCAACACCAGAAGCCTTCTTATCTAGCATCTTTTTGATTAATTCCGCTGCATGTGCTCCTGCTTCTACTGCTGTGGTTCCTCCGCGATGAATGTTTGAAATAACCGTTCTTTTGGATTCCGGTACTCCATGTTTTGGTTTATAACAAATATAAGCGGACATGGATTCTGCAGTTACTAGTCCTGGTCGTTCTCCTACAAGCATACAAATTACATCTGCATCGGTTACTTGGCCAATGTCATCCATTGCACCTACTCTGGCATACTTAATAAATAAAATCGGAGGTACATTGATTTGATACATACTTAAACCTTGCTTCAATGCTGGAATCATATCTTCTACGTTTGCTTCAATTGCTGAGGAGGATAACCCATCTCCAACGATAATTAATACTTTTGGATTATTACCGCAGGTCTTTTTAATAACTTCAAGTTCATCGCTACCAAATCTTCTTCCAAGGTCTGGTCGAGTGATGTATTCATCCTTATCTTTGCAAAGTGTTTTTACAAAAACAAAATTATTTTTCTTAATAAATTCTTCTGAGACATCTGAGAAAACGGCATCTTGCGCGGCTGCATGATCGGCTCTAAAACGCAACATACTCATTGTTTTATAACGTGCACCTGCTCTACCTAGGCCAAGTCTTGCTGGTGTTTTGCTCTTCATATGAAGATATTCTTCTTTATTCTTAGCATGGTCTAATAAAAACCATGATTTCAAGTCAATCTTTGTAATATCAGGTAAGCTCTCACCAGATACCACTGTGTTTGTATTTGATGAAATGGTTTTTGATTTATTGGTAGAATTACTTGACCCTAAATTTGGTGTTTGGCTACTAACCGCTTGCCCTACCATCTGTTCCACCATTTGCTCAACCATTTTTCTTAAATTTTGTTCATCCATAAACCTAAGCTCCTTTCACAAGTTGAAAGAAAAATATTCTTTCAGCCTTCTCCTTACTAGAATAAGACGGAAGCGTCACCGGCTAATTTTGTCAGCTTGCCTTTTTCGTCAATAAAGCCCATTTGAAGCATCCACTCATGGAACGGTTTGATGGCCGTTAATCCAAACATTTCACGAAGTGACGCTGTCTCATGGTATCCTGTCGTTTGGTAATTTAACATTACGTCATCACCATGTGGAATTCCCATAAAGTAATTACATCCAGCGGTTGTAAGAAGTACAGAAAGATCTTCGATTGTATTTTGATCCGCCTTCATATGGTTTGTATAACATGCATCGCATCCCATAGAGATACCAGTTAATTTACCCATAAAATGATCTTCTAGACCAGCCCGGTTTACCTGACGTCCATCGTACAAATACTCTGGTCCAATAAAACCTACTACGGTATTTACGATAAACGGATTGTAATGTTTCGCAAATCCATAACATCTTGCTTCCATCGTTACTTGATCTACGCCATGGTGCGCTTCTGAGGATAACTCAGAGCCTTGACCTGTTTCAAAATACATTACGTTTGGCCCTTCTGCAGTACCCTCGGTTAATGCAAGTTGTCTCGCTTCTTCAAGAATTGCCGCAGTAAATCCAAATGCTTCATTTCCTTTTTGTGATCCCGCTATGGATTGGAATATCAAATCCGATGGTGCACCTTTACGTATCGCATCCATTTGAGTCGTAACGTGAGCAAGAACGCAAGTTTGAGTTGGAATTTTAAATTTTTGTTTGATCTCTTCAAAACGTTTTAGTACACGAACTACACTTTCTGTAGAATCATCTACCGGGTTTAAGCCTAAGAGCGCATCTCCTGCTCCATACGTTAAACCTTCTAACAACGATGCCATAATACCATCTGGATCATCCGTTGGATGGTTTGGTTGTAGACGGCAACTTAATGTTCCTGCTTCACCTATTGTTGTGTTACAGTGAGCGGTTACTCGGATTTTTCTCGCGCCATAAATTAAGTCCATATTAGACATTAACTTAGCGACAGCAGCAACCATTTCAGAGGTAATACCTCGGCTAATGCGGCGTATATCCGCCCCTGTAGTATCCTCATCTAGAATCCATTCACGAAATTCTGCAACGGTCCAATTCTTGATTTCATTGTAGATTTTCTCATTTACATCATCCTGAATAATTCTAGTAACTTCATCGATTTCGTAAGGTACTGCTGGATTGTTTCTTAGTTGTTCTAATGTTATATTTGCAAGAACTACCTTAGCTGCCACTCGCTCTTCAGCGGATTCTGCAGCAAGTCCTGCAAGCGTATCTCCCGATTTTTCTTCATTTGCTTTCGCCATAACGTCCATGAGGGATTTAAACTCATAGGTATGTCCAAACAATTGTGTCTTTAAAATCATATTTACCTCTCATTCCGCCGTCTACGACGGCACAATTTTTAATGAAAGAATGCGACATTCATTACGCCTTATCCAATGGTTCCTGTGTATAAAGAAAGCGACATTCATTAACCTTTATCCAATGGTTCATGTGTAAAAAGAAAACAATATTCATTAACTTTTATCCAATGGTTCATGTGTAAAAAGTTTCATTTAGAAGCTATAATATCCAAAATGTATTATTCTATTTATTAAAAACCAAAGTTTTTACTACGACTGGTAATACAGTACCTTCTGCAACTGGTTTTCCAATGTCGATATAGTCTCCATTTTCAACATGAATGCTATCAATACAGATAACATCTTTCTTATACCCCAGCTGCTGATACATCGTCTGACCTAATACCTTCGCCATATCCTGTTCAACAAGAACAATCAGTGGCAACTCACGATCGATGAGCTCTCTCATACCTTTGACCAAACCACTTGCATACTCTGTTACTTTTAAAAAAGATGGTGATTTAATTCCTTCAAAAGCAATTGCTACTCGTTGCAAATCTCCTTCAATTTTAAACCAATTTAATTTGGTTAATATGGCCTCTTCCATCGATCTTGCAGACTCTTCCTCTTCTTTGGTAATTCGTAATATCGGTAAGTTCTTAATTGGAAATGCATCCTTGGTATAAGTAATCGTGCTACCGCTAATTTCCATGGTATGCGTACCCGCACCAACTACCGTAGCACGGATGGTCTCTATGCTTTTTAAAACATTTAGTTCTTTGCATAGTTGTGACGATTTGATTGCTTGTCCAAGTAATATTCCGATATCTCCATATGCAAATTCATCCAAGACGTTTTCTTCACGATATATATAATCAGCCACCCCACCAGAGAACGAAATACTACTGATTGGACACTTGTTTTTAATAGTTTCGTGACAAGTAAATCTGGCAGTATCTTCCCCTTCTTTATGGGTTATGAATAATGAAAAATCATCTCCTGCCTCTCTAAGACCAACACTTTGCATCAAAGCCATTACCATAGCATCTAACACTGGCTGTAAATTTTCTTTAGTCGCTACCGTTCCGATTTCTAATGCTAAATGTTTTCTTCTTATGAGTTCTTTCATTTTTTCAGAAAGATACGTAATTTTACGTGTATCTTTATCAATTTTTATTAATCGACCTCCAACATCCAAACAGCCAGTATCTACAACTTCTCCGTGTTTAAATACTGCTAAATTACTTGTGCCACCACCAATATCAATATTTACAACACCTGTATGTTTTTCTTTGGAGTAAATATGGGCTCCTGCACCTTTTCCTGAAATAATACTTTCAAGATCTGGCCCCGCAGTTGCTACAACAAAATCACCTGCAAAACCACTTAAGGTTTCTAACACTTCTTTTGCATTTTCTTTTCTCGCTGTTTCTCCAGTGATAATGATCGCACCAGTATCAATTTTTGACTTTTCAATCCCTGCTTTTCTATACTCTTCTTCAATGATTTCCCTGACTTTACTTCCATTAATTTCTGTAGGACTTTTCAGTGGTGTAAAATAAATTTCGCTTCGATAAATAATTTCTTTATCAACGATCACTACCTTGGGAACTGAAAAGCTGGAGGCGATATTTTCAATGATTAATTTAGAGAAAACCAGCTGTGTTGTGCTAGTTCCTATGTCGATACCTACACTTAACAGTTCTTCTCTCATATTCCTCCCGTCTGTGTTTATACACTCCTAATATTTTCATTCAAGTTATTGATGAATCATTCAAATAATTCTTTTGCTAATCATCGATGCGTGTGTGAATGTAATGAAATAATTCTTCAATTCCTATGTCACTAATCGTATCCACATGAAAAATCTTTTGTGCTCCAGCTTCCCTTAGTTCTCTTTCCACTCGTGCAATTTCTACTTCCGATTTTGCAAGTGCTACTTTCGTTACAATTCCTATGATTTCTTTTGCAAAGGTTCCTGCAAATGCAGGAGGTATATAATTATCCTTCACTGTTGGATCTGCTAAAATAGCAATTAATTTAGCATCCACTGCGGACATAATCAGCGCTCGGTAAAAGTTACGGTTCTCCATATATTCCCCTGGAGTGTCGATTGCATTCTCATATAATTCCACCGATTGCGTTTTCTTGTATTTAATCTCTAACTCGTCCAATTTTTGGCATAGTGTAGTTTTCCCACTACCGGTTCTTCCCATAAATATTATCTTACCCACGCCTTTTAACCCTCCGCTTACGTTCTCGTAATATCTGCAGGCGTAAATCTTAAATAATTTGAGAGTACCGATACAACATCTTTTATTGCCGCTTCTACCGAACTTACATCTCCGGTAATTACAAGAGCACCACTAAATCGATCGATGAATCCAAGCCGAACATCCGATGCTTTTGTTGCAACATCTGCTGCTATGATTGCGCCTTCACTTGGTGTTATTGTCATAATACCAATCGCGTTGATATTTTCGATTAAAAGACCTAATTTTTGATAGATTTCTTCCGTAGGATTTGCGATAATATGAGCGAGTGTGATTTGTTTACCAGGAACAAATTCCTGAATAATTCTTTGCTTTTCATCTATTTGTACGATACCTCATCACCGCCATTCTTATAGAATTATGATACTTTATGAATGATTTCTAAAATATCGGAGATCGAAGTTTCTCTTGGATTTGTTAAAATACAAGCATCCTTTCGTGCTCCTTCTGCTATTGCTTTCTTTTCTTTTTGAATATCTTCGCTGGATACTTTACAAGCAGTCAATTTCGTTGGCATATTCATGCGGCTCATTAATTTTGTAATCTCATTGATGAGATTTTTTACACTAAGTCGAACCGTTGATCCAGAAACCCCAATAAGTTTTGCGAGCTTTGCATATTTTACTGCTGTCTCGGTATAATCCTTTGGTGTAAAACCTGTAATATTACTATTAAACTCTATAATATGTGGCAATAAAATTGCATTTGTTCTACCATGAGGTATATGCAATTTACCACCAATATTGTGTGCAATAGCATGGTTTAGCCCCAAAGATGCTAAATTAAACGAAATTCCTGCAATTAACGATGCGTTGTGCATTTTTTCTTTTGCTTCCATATCCTCACTACTTTCATAGGAGCGTAAGAGATATTGAAATACTAGTGATATTGCTTTTTCAGCAAATGCATCTGAGAAATCCGTCGCTTTTGTTGAAACGTATGCTTCAATAGCATGCGTTAATACATCCATACCAGTATCCGCAACAATCGGCGGTGGTACAGATTTTACTAGGCTTGGTTCTAAGATAGCGATATCCGGTATCAATGCATCCGATACAAGTGGATATTTAACACCTTTTTGCGTATCCGTTATCACGGCAAACGAAGTTACCTCAGAACCAGTTCCACTTGTGGTTGGAATTGCTATAAAATGCATATCATCTAACTTTCCGATTTCTCTAGAAAAATGCATAATCGCTTTCGCTGCATCGATTGCAGAACCTCCACCTAGCGCCACCACTGCATCCGGTTTATAAGCTACGACTTCACCAACTCCCTTGACAACCAATTCCATTGGTGGGTCGGGAACAATATCGCTAAATATCTGGAACGATCCTTTTGTTAAATGTTTTGTGACCGTGTCAATCATTCCAGACTTTACCATAAACGGATCGGTTACGATAAAGATTTTCCTGTTTGCCAGTGTTTCTAGAAACTTTAATGCTTCCTGACCGAATACAACTTTTGTTTTTAATTCGAACGTATTCATTTGACATCACCCTTTTCTTGTTCCACAGTTACCCAAATATAGTATGTATTTTTATAATATCTATACTTTGGAATTGAAAAGTCTTTAAAAAATTGCAATATTAAACGGAATTTAATATAAAGTTGCAAAAAAAATGGGAAGAACGTACTTATAAGACGAACGAGTATACGTAAACTTTTCCTTTACAAAGGATTTAATATAAAGCTCATTTTATTATTTTCTACACCTTATTAATTAGTTTCTTCACTTTATTAATTAATTTCTTCATTATTAATTAGTTTCTTCATTTATTATTATACTTCTCAACTTTAACGCTTTATATGATTAAAGGAGCTCTGTAAATAAAAAAAGACCAGTCCTTAGACCAACGCCATATTAATAAAATGACATTGATTCATTGACTAGTCTTTCCAAATTTACATTACATTTTGTGGTTCGTTCTCCCACCATTTTTTAACATTCTCAAAAACAATCACTGCTCTTTTAAGCAGCGCCTCTTTTGAAGCAAACGCAATGTGAGGAGTAACGATTGTATTTGGTGCATGAAATAATGGATGTTCAGATTTAATTGGTGGCTCGATTTCAAAAACATCGATTCCTGCTCCAGCAATTTTACCTTCTTTTAAGGCATCTGCTAAGGCACTCGAGTCTACGACTGGGCCTCTTGCTGTATTGATAAGAATTGCATTTGCCTTCATCTTATCAATTCTATCTTTGTTTATAAGCCCTTTCGTACTTTCATTTAACGGAGTATGTAACGAAACAACGTCACATGTTTCTAGTAAAGTGTCCAAATCAGTAAACGTAACTCCAGGAATCTCTTTCTTTGTTCTACTATATGCATAAACTTCACAACCAAATGCCATTGCAATTTTAGCAACTCGAGATCCGATTGCACCCAAACCTACAATACCAAACTTTTTGCCTTCCAGTTCAAAGCCAATTAAACCATCTTTGGTACCTTCTTCCCTGCATACTTTATCGCAAGGTATGATATTTCGATATAGAGATATCAACATACCAAATACTAAATCAGCCACTGCTACTGTGGAATAACCTGCACAGTTGCAAACCATAACATCTTTTTCTTTACATGCATCCATTGCTATATGATCGATGCCAGTAAACGCTACCGATAGTAATTTTAATTTCTCACATCCAAGAATCACTTCGCGGTTTAATGGCAAATTAGACACTACAATAATTTCAGCATCCTTACCGCGCATAATTAATTCATTCGTATCTGTAGTTTTGGTATCATACGCAACGATTTCCACTTGATTGCCTAGGGCTTCCTTTGCCATTTCTATTAATTTCTCTTTTTGAACACCAATTGGTTCGATTATCACTAGTTTCATAATAAATTCCCTTCTATTTTGTCTCTACTTACAACTTTTTTCATTCTTATATAACTCATATCAATTGGATATTCCACAATCCGCTAACGCTACTTGCTCATAAGCTCATTACCGCTATGCGGCATTTCACCCGGATCCCCCACACCTACTGAATCAGGCAAGTCCCTACCCCCACTTGTAGACGCAGAGGACTGCCCTGATGAGGTTAAATTTTTATCGATTAAATCATAGTGTTTTGTTAATGCAAGTAATCCTGCCTCTCGATCTTGTTTTTGCAAACTTTCTACAATTTCTTTATGATATTGCATTTCTTTTTCTAAATCTTTTTCATCCATCTCCTGCAAATTATGGGATATACCATTCTCAAACACATCGGCCATTGCTTCCATAATCGCGATCATAATCGTATTCTTTGTAGTTTTAACAAGTTCGTGATGAAATTCCCGATCTCTTTTAATCCTTTCATCGGCTTTTTCATGTTCAAGAGAAACTAAACTCTCATTTATTTTAGATAATTGCTCCTCACTTGTTTTATTTAATGCAATTTCATACGCCTGTAATTCAATTGCACGGCGCACCTCATTAATTTCATGATAATTTATTTTACTCATTAAAAGCATCATAATTAATGTTTCTTTAAAGGCCTTACCAATATTGCCAACAAGGTAATTGCCAGATCCTTGCCTACTCTCTATGATTCCTAGTGTTTCCATGGTTCGAAGTGCTTCACGAATTGAGTTTCTACTTAAATCTAGTGTAAGAGACATTTCCCGTTCCGTTGGAAGCTTATCCCCTTCTGTCAATTCACCCATTTGAACTAAGTTCTTAATATATTGTATCACATTGGTATATGTTTTTTCATCCCTCATTTATAATTACCTTCCAATTAAAATCTTATCTAATCAAGCATGTTCCATCGATTTGATTGCTCACTATTCATACGAACCTTCTTAGATCTCATACATGCCAAAGGAGTTTTATCATTCAACCTTCGCTTCCAATATTCAATTCGGATATTCACAATCCGCCTACGGTACTTGCTCATAACCTTATTGACTACATCTTTGGTACAGCTTTTATTGCTATAGCAACTGCAATTCTACCCTAATGGGGTTATATAAAATTCATGAAAACAGATGCCCCAACAACGGTTAGTAAACCCGCAACCGCAATTGATAAACTGCTCATTGCTCCTTCAATTTCCCCCATCTCCAATGCTTTTGCCGTACCAACTGCATGGGCAGAAGTCCCTATGGATAGTCCTTTTGCTATTGGATGTGTGATATGAAATAGTTTGCAAATCGTTTCTGCCATCATTCCTCCAAACACTCCAGTAATGATAATTACTGCAACTGTTATCGTCACGATTCCTCCAAGTTCTTCAGAAACGCCCATTCCAATCGCTGTTGTAATTGATTTTGGTAATAACGTCACATATTGTTCATGTGTAAAATCAAACAATAAACATAAAAGAAATACACTAAAAAGGCTAGTTAAAACGCCTGCTGCTATTCCAATGATAATCGCTTTTATATTACTTTTTAAAATCTCCATTTGCTCATATAGCGGAATTGCAAGGCATACCGTAGCTGGTGTTAATAAATAACTAAGATACTTTGCCCCTTCGTTATAATCGCCATAGCCAATATGAAAAACAGATAGTACAAGCATCACAAAAAGTATCGATACCAACAGTGGATTGAAAATTGCCAACTTAAATTTCTTTTTTAGGAACATACCAATCTCATATCCTAATAGGCTTATTCCAACACCAAAAAAGAGGGAATTACCAATAAATTCATTCATATTAAATCTGCCTCCTCTATGTAAGTTTTATATTATTTTCTTACTTATTAATTCTTTAATTATTATGTTTTCTACTATTCTTTTCTTTACTAATATTTCCTCTCTTACTTATGTCATGAATAATAACTCTTTGAGTAATCCTGCCGGTAACAGCCATAACTGCAATCGTTGTTATTATAATTATTATAACAAGTTGAATCCAAATATCCTTTATTGCATTCCAAGATACAATTAGCCCAACACCTGCAGGTATAAACATAATAGACATAATCTCAATTAAAAAACTACTCGCTTCTTTTACAGCGCTTACTTGAATTCGTTTCGTCATCAACAGACCTAGCATAATTACGAGTCCGTAAATACTAGCTGGTATTGGCAGCGGAATTAAATACTTTAAAACCTCACCAATAAATGTAACTGCAAGAATAATACCGAATTGCCGAATGTACTTCATGAATGCCTCCGCTCCTATTCCATCATGAATTAAGTTTCATTTTTACTTAAACATCTTGTGATAAAAATATTTTTATGTACTATATTAAATTGGTAGTACCAATCACCAAGAAGAAATATACTCTCCTTTTTTTTATATGTCAATAATAAAATATTTTTTCGAATCGTACCCGAGCCGTAAATGATTCCGTTTTTTCCTTTGTTACACTTTTTAGACTGTTCTCTATATTAAACTTATGTTTTAGGGCACTATTTTTGATAACAAAAATAAGGTTGTCTTTTGACAACCTTATTTTAATAGCGTAACAACAATAAGTTCTGGGCGATTAAATAATCGAATCGGAATAATGCTGTTACCCAACCCCCTACTGATTACCATCGAAGTATTATTATTCGTATGAATTCCCTCTGTAAATTTAGGAAAAAAACCTTGGTCAGGCGCGACTAAGCCTCCAATGAGTGGCAGTCGAAATTGTCCTCCATGTGCGTGACCGGAAAAAACCAAATCCATTCCACTACTGGTATATAGATCAAACAATTCTGGTCGATGGGAAAGTAATATGTTTAGTTTTTCATTCTCTTCAATCAGTGAATCTAACAAATTTTTCAATGGTTCTGATCCATCATTAACATAAGCGTTTAAATTTAAAAACGAAGTGTCAGTTATCCCGATGATTTCAATAGATTCATCGTCTTTCACGATGGTAACTTTTTGATTCTCTAAAACTGTAACACCAATTTCCTCTAGCTTCGCTTTTAAAGTTAAATACGTCCCAGACCAAGCTTCATGATTTCCTGAAACATAGTAAATAGGTGCAATCTTAATGGCTCCCTTTACTAAATCCAAAGCAACATCAATATCTGTTTTTTTTGAATCAATGAGATCTCCAGTGATTACAATGATATCCGGATGAATACTTTCTATTTTTTTTAATATCTTTTGTTGTCCCTTACCAAACTCTTTATTATGAAGATCCGATAGTTGCAAAATTTTATATCCATGAAAAGTAACTGGCACTTTATCATTTTGGTAATTGATCTTGGTAATGGTGATTGAATTATTCTGCCATTTTAGAAAAAAACAGAATAAAGCACTTAGAATCAGTAGGGCTATGATTACCATTTTCCTTTTCGCTTTGTTTCTCATCTCTTCCCCCTTTAAGACAATTACTATTTATTATCCTGTGAATGATCAAGTATCTTAAATAGAAATATCTTAAAATACAAGACTGCACCCCTTTATATAACAGTTGGTGGACTTAAATGAAACACGCCGTCTAAAGACTCATTTTGTATACCGTACCAAATTCTCGTAGCAAACTCAGTACTAATTCCATCTAAGTGTGGCTGTGTGCTCTCTATATTTAATTTGTGATACACTAAGTTAAGTATACCTATAAGCTTTTTCTTGATTTGTTCCAAATCATCTTCTTTAAAATAAAGTTCAATTTCCTTACAATCACTTATCGTAAGCTTTAGTTCATGTACCGGATGATCTGCAATAACACAACCTACTACAGTCAATAGTACAATGTAACAAATGTTATCTAAATATAAAAACTGATAATCCAATTGAGCACTTTGAAGTAATCTTATCACATGCTGTCTGTCAAAACAATCAAGAACCTTCTTTTCAATTTCAATCTCAGTTAAATACTCAAGAACTAAGTCTATCCCACATAAGTTTGGGATACTTCTCATAATTGGGTAATCTAATGTAAGCAAATGATCTTGTGGCTTAAATTTTGCATCATACCAAATAAAAAATTCTGGCATTCCTTTTATAATCGTGTCTTTATAATGTCTGCAGCCATAATCCTCAAAACCCTCAATCAGCCTTTCATATATTTCCTTTGCTCTTAGTACCTTATCAAGTACAATTTCATATCCCTTTTGATAAGCATCAACTGCACTAAGTTTATTCTCAAGAGTAAGAATCGGATTTGCATTCCGTTCATAAATCTCTTGGATACAATAAATAACCGCTTCCATGATCATATGCGCAGTATCATAGGATACCGAAGTACTATCCTTCGAGGTATATTTCTCTACAAGTTTTGAAACTACAGGCAACAAATCTTCGATTTCATATTCCATTTTATCTCCCTCCTACAAATCTACCTACCAAAACAATTCTTTTAATACCTCAAGATACGTCTCCTTATCCCACCTTGGTACTTCATCAAATTGTCCATATTCTCCATATCCTCCGGTTTTTTTATAACCCTCATATCCTGCACGTATTGCCTTAGTAAAAATCTCCAAACAAGTACCTTCTAGATAATCCACATCTCCTGAACAAACATCTTCAAACTGCTCTTTCATAAAGGATAATAGTTCATCATCGGTTAAATTATCTTCGGATTCATTTTTAAATTCATAAAATATTTCTTGTAACCGCTCCAACATTTCAAGATAATTATCTTGATTTATATAAGTAGAATCACAGAATGTATAAACTAACTTGTCAAGAATACTCGTACCTAATTCAACTCTTTGATATTTTTTAAGACTTTCATCTCTACACTCAATAAGCTCTGTTGCATCTTCTTGGCTTAAGCTCAAGCCATAATTTTGTGTTTTATCATTGCTCTGAATCAATGTAGCTATTTCATTTTGACGTTTCTGTAACTGTAATAATTCAAACATTTTATCTTTCATAGAACCACTCCTTTATAATGTAGTAGCTCATTATACTTCCGCGATCTTCTATTTACAAGACTTGTAAAATTGGTGAATTTCTGCTATAATGAATATAGAAAGTAAGACATGGAACCTTATGTTTTAAGGTTAATACGATATTTTAAATTCATAGAATGTTAAGATGATATTTAAGACGATTTTAAATCTCAGAACATACACTAGTTTGATTTAGGAATATAAATAATAATTTTTTCTAATTACCACTGGATTCCACGCTTTAAAAAAGCACTCTATTAACATACAACTTTAACTATATATACGAAACACATTCATGGAGTAATCGCCCACAAAGTGGTTAAACTCCCATTTGCAAATTAACTGCCCGCAGGACCGGCTAAGTCAGGGGCAGTTATTTTTTTTCGTATCTCTATTATTAAATAGGCAAGCAGCGCAATGCTCAACAGTACAAAGGTAAACAAATTACCATTGTGAATTCTTTACATAACGTTATACTTTACTTATTAAATAAATCATAGTAAAATGCATACTGCTGCAAAGGTCCAGCATAACCTTTATATTTCTCAAATGGAAACCCACCTGGATAATAATTTCCTAACACGTTTTGTATATGTGTATCAACCGGAAATGCGTCCATATGATGCAATGCATACAAGCATATGCATTCGGATACTTTAATTCCTACACCATACAATTTCATCAGTTCTTTTTTTGCATCTTCATAGTTTAATTGTGATAATCGTTCTAGATAAGTAACATCATTTGCAATAGCCGCTGCAGTTTTTAAGATATATTTACTTCGATATCCTAAATTACAATCCCTTAACTCCTCCTCAGAAACGCTCATTAAGGCTTCTGGCGTTGGAAATGTATAGAATTCCTGATTCCTGAAATTAATTTTTTTCTCTCCATATCTTTCACATAATATGTTGATGCTCTTTTTAATTCTTGGAATATTGTTCTGCTGCGATATGATAAAGGAAACTAAAGTCTCCCATACGTCTTGTTTTAAAATACGTATTCCGTATCCATATTCCATCGCATCTTTCATATAAGAATCATCTTTGATTAAGCTTTCTATCGAATCATAATCATCGTTTAATCCCAAATACTCTTGCCATAAATTATTAAATTCATCTTCTGTACAAGTAAGAATTAACTCGTCCTCTCTTTGGCTAATTTCTATATAAGAATCAAATGCTATCACTGCATATATTCCTGTTTCTATCTCACTCATGCGGAAACATTGACCAGAATTGCAGATTTTTTTTATATCAAAATTATTAACTTTTATTTTGTACATTGTTCTCTTCCTTTTTACATCCCTAATTGCTTAAAACTTATTATAATATTTCGAAGATATAATTTCTATTTCCCGAATCATATTTAAGACTCACATTTTTATAATACTGTAATTTAGATTCAAAAACAATGTAAATATATGTCGATTTTTACGCATTTCTTCTCTTTATCATAGGATTGAACTCCTTTTTATTCAGTCATCCTTTTGTATTAAATGGTTAAAATAAAACACTTTCAGACTTATTTTACATCCTGGTATGTCCATTTTCCAAAGGAATACCATCATATTATAAACAAAACGTGTCATACTAAAATTGAATCAGAAAGGAGAGATAATTATGTCAGATCCAAGAAATCACAAAGCTGTTCCTACGAAATCATCCAAATCAATTTATACCAATGAATATGGTAACGTTCCGTTAGAAGATAACTATGATGATGGGGATATTCCAGAAATTGACCTCCCAATGAATTCGGAATACCAAATGCGTAATAAAGCTATCAAAGACTTATTCCGCTAAAAAAAGTGCTGTTGCAATGTTATTCATCTTGCAACAGCACTCATTTTATCCACAAGTACTTTTATATTTTATTGATTCATATCATTATTTTACTGAGTTAAATTTCGATAACCGTATGGATTCAATATAATAAGATATGGTCTGAACAAGCCATATAATTGTCACTACTACCAAAGGCATTATCCCAATATCCCAAAAAGATGAAGCTATGATGCAGCATATCCAAAGTATGATACAGGTAAAATTAACAGCTGTGTATGCTCTATACGCACTTTTATAAATATTTAATTTTATTGCTTCATCACAACTATCCAACCATTTTTTAGCGAATTTAACATCATAGACGCTTCCTTTTAAAATAGGATTGATTTCTTTTTCAAAATTAACAACTTTTTTCTGAATTATGATTGAATAGGCAATACTTAAAAGAAATCCAACAAACATACTAAGTACTTTTACTATGCTTAATTTACCTTGTTCCCCATCGAGTGGTAGTAATATAGTCCCTACACCAAAGAAGAAAAATGCAAAAATCGTATTAATTGTTGCTAATAATAATATGTATGTTAACTTGTCTTCTATTCTTTCAATCCCTTCTTCGTCCTCATTTACTTCACATTCCTTTTTCCATATTTCATATTTGCTTCTGGAATTTTTGTATAGAACCTGAGCTATAATAATAATAAGTATACAAAACACAAGGCTCGCAAACGGCGTGATTATAGAAAGAAAATCCATCATATATGATGCTATCATTCCAGATATATTCGTATTAATACTTGATGATAGCGCTCCAAAAATACCACCCACCAAAGCACCTAAGAATATAAAAAGAGCAAAGAGTTTAAACGCTTTCTTATCCTCTTTTTTAAATTTATCTGCATTACTACTATTCATCTGTTTCGTCCTCCCTATAACTAAAAATATCTTCAACCTTTGCATCGAATACTTTGGCTATTTTTAATGCTAACGTTACTGAAGGTGAATAATCCCCTCGCTCGATCTGGCTAATTGTCTGTCTGGATACTCCGACGAGATTACCCATCTCTGTTTGGTTTACATTAATCTTCGCACGGTATTCTTTTAAACGATTATATAACGGCATTTTAAAACCTCCTGACCATTATCATAGTCATTTTGACAATTATTATTGTCATCCATATTATAAGTTTGACAAGTATAATTGTCAATAAGAATATTGTCATATTTAGAGTTCTCGAAAAGTGGAAATATTATTTATAATAAAATACATTCTACCTTATCTGACAGAACATACATTGGGCAGGAATTATTGCAAAACAGCTCCTTAAAAAGTATTGATAGTTCCTCCGCAAGGTCATACGAATCTTCAGTCAGGATACAATAATCTTCCACGTCATATTAAAAAACTTCTCCTCTAATAGTTATAACCAATCTCTCTTTGATTTCTATTTAAAAATTATGTATACTTTATATTTAAAGTGTGTTTACTACTAGAAAAGTAATGCTGCATTTTATATTATAAAAAAGAAAGGATGCCACTTTTGGCAGTATCATTATTTTATGATACGAAATATGAAAATGAAGATTTTTATTGTAGAAGATGATATAACTTTACGTCATGAACTAATAGTATTGTTAGAATCTTATGGGTATATTTGTGAAACTAGCGATGACTATAAAAATATAATTCCCATTGTACTTAACTCAAGTCCTGACTTATTGCTATTAGATATCAATTTACCTTATTTCGATGGTTATTATATCTGTCGTGAATTAAGGAAACAAACGAATTTACCGATTGTTGTGGTTACCAGTCGAAACAATGATATGGATGAGTTAATGAGTATGAATTTAGGAGCGGATGATTTTATAACGAAACCTTACAACCCTCAAATTCTACTTGCTCGTATCTCAAATATAATAAAAAGAACAACCTTAAAACCTGCAATAGACACGATAGAATACAACGGAGTGATACTTTATCCGTCAAAAAGCCTAGTAAAATATAATGACAAAGAAACCGAACTAACAAAAAATGAATTGCGTATTCTCTCCGTGCTACTTCATAATAAAAACCAAATTGTTTCTAGAGATGATCTAATGGACGCACTTTGGCAATCGGATGAGTTTGTTGATGACAATACACTAACTGTGAATGTGAATCGTTTACGTAAGAAATTAGAGGAAATTGGTGCTGTCAATTTTATTAGTACAAAACGTGGACAGGGGTATCTTGTATGAAGTTCTCTAGCTTTTTAAAAGATAAAATTCTATTTATTTTTACACAGGGTTTGACGATTGTTTTTATTAGCGTACTACTTAGTGTTTTTAAAGTGGGCACTTCTTCTATCGTCTTTATCACTTTTTTACTACTCTTAATTACGTTCTCCTCCATCCTTTTCGAGTATGTGAAAAAGAATCGATATTATAGCGATGTGTATCGAAATTTAAATCAGATGGATAAGAAGCAATACTTGTTTCAATTAATGGAAGAACCTGATTTTGCAGACGCTGAGGTAATGTATGACATCTTAAAACAGGTTTTTAAAGCTACGAACGATGAAATCTCCTCACATATCATCTCGGAACAAGAGTATAAAGAATATATAGAAACATGGATTCATGAAATAAAACTACCGATTTCTTGCATTGAACTTATCTGTCAAAATAACAAAACCACTGTAACGAATAACATTTTAGATGAGCTAAAGAGAATTGATAATTACGTTGAGCAGGCACTTTTTTACGCTCGAAGTAACCACGTTGAAAAGGATTATTCCGTACGTGAAATATCTCTGGATGCTCTTATAAAAACAACACTCAAAAAACACTCAAAACAATTGATTTCCTGCAAAACAGAATTATCCTTTGACCAGCTTGATTTCACCGTTTATTGTGATCCTAAATGGCTAGATTTCATTCTTGGACAAGTTGTTTCTAATAGTATGAAATATAAAAAAGATACCCTTAAACTCTCCTTTTCTGCAAAAAAAGAGCAAGAAAAAATCATCCTTTCCATTACTGACAATGGAATCGGGATTATTAAAAAAGACCTGACTAGAATTTTCGAAAAAGGGTTTACTGGTGAAAATGGTAGAGCTTTTGCAAAATCTACGGGTATCGGACTATATCTTTGCAAACGTCTTTGCGATAAGATGTATTTAGGATTTGAGATCGTTTCAGAACCAGATGTTGGTACAACTGTTAAAATAACATTTCCAAAGGACAGTAGGATTTTATTAGAATAACTACTTGGGTTTTCTATATGATTTCAATTTAATGGCTGCTCCAATACTATTTTAATTTCAATTTTATTTTGATATCAATTCTATTTAGATATCAATTCTATTTAGATATCAATTCTATTTTTGTTCCAACACTGTTTCGGTTTCAATTTTATTAACTTGCATTTTAATTTGATTTCAATTCTATTTTTGTTCCAATTCTATTCCATTTTATATCGTTAATTCTATAGTATTATGACTCGGCAAGAATTCTTATTGGTTCTTGCCTTTTTCATGCTACCTTCAACTGTGACAATACTGTAAGTTTATTGTAAGTTACTTCGATGGTTACCAATAGAAAGGCCTGCTATAATTTAATCACTCATTCAAAACAAGATGCGTATGAAGTAATAATTCCCTTACAGGATTTTATTGCACTTCATATTGATTTGTTATGAACAGATTTTTTTATTCTTAGACGAACTTGACCAACTAAAAAAATAGGAAGCATTCGGAGGAATTATGAAAAAAAGAATAATAAAATTATTTCTTGTATTTTTATTCGTAACTTGTATGATTATAATACTTAAAGTTTTTCCAACTATAAAATCAGGATATAATATGTATAAAAGTGCAATTGATGAAGTCAGTGTGGAACAACTAATAAAGCAAATCAAATCTGATTCCGATTATATAAAACTTGACGAGATCTCAAATGATTACATCACACTCTTATTAGAATCAGAAGACAAACGCTTTTACTATCATCCCGGATTTGACATAATTGCTATAGCAAGAGCCATGTATAATAATGTAAAACAAGGATATTTTGCGCAAGGTGGTAGCACCATTACACAACAACTTGCCAAAAACCTATATTTTTCATTTGAGAAAAAAATGGAGCGGAAAGTTGCGGAATTATTCGTAGCATTAGAACTTGAACGCTTACTTACAAAGGATGAAATTCTTGAACTTTATTGCAATGTTGCGTACTATGGGGAGGGTTGCTACGGAATAACCGAAGCTAGCCGGCATTATTACGGGGTAAGCCCAAGTACTTTAACTAAGGAGCAAGCATCCTCCTTAGTCCTTACTTTAAAAAGTCCAAATCGATATAACCCCAATGCGTACTCAGTACTAACTTATTTTGACTTAAGTGACAAAAATGTTCGTTTCGTGTAAGGTAATTCGATGTTTTAGATCTATATAGTGTATTAATATAAGTACATCACAAACAATTATGTTTTAATATACATTCAAAAAATTAACTGCTTATGTAGCAAAATGGGAGGAAATATGAATACAGTTTTAAAAGTTACAAATTTGCAAAAATATTATGGTGGGAAAGGAAATGTAACAAAAGCCATTGATAATATTAACTTTGAAGTTTATGAGGGGGAATACATTGGCATCATGGGTGCATCTGGTAGTGGTAAAACCACGCTACTTAATTGTATTTCAACGATAGATGCCCCAACTAGTGGACATATCTTTATTGAAAATGAAGATGTCACGACAATGAAAGCATCTGCACTTACAAAATTTCGTCGTGATAAGTTAGGATTTATCTTTCAAGATTTTAACTTATTGGATACGTTAACCGCCTATGAAAATATCGCTTTGGCTCTAACAATTACGAATACCCCAGCCAAAAAAATTGACGCAAAGATTAAGGAAGTTGCAAATATATTAAACATCACCGAAGTTTTAAGCAAATATCCGTATCAAATGTCTGGGGGTCAAAAACAAAGAGTAGCCTCGGCCCGTGCAATTATAACAAATCCGTATATCGTACTTGCAGATGAGCCAACTGGAGCCCTAGACTCAAAATCTGCTAGAATGTTACTTGAGAGTTTTAAAAAACTAAATGAGGAATTAAATACGACAATTCTAATGGTTACACATGATGCATATACAGCAAGTTATTGTAAGCGTATGCTATTTATTAAAGATGGTAAGATTTTTCATGAATTAATCCGTGGAAACGATTCTAGAAAAGAGTTCTTTGATAAGATCATGGAAATCATCGCACTTCTTGGAGGTGATTTAAATGCTGACTAAATTAGCCTTTAAAAATGTAAGTAAAAGTTTGCGAGATTATGCGATTTACTTTATAACACTTGCTTTTGGCGTCTGCGTATTCTACATGTTTAATTCCATCTATGCGCAGCAAGATTTAATGTCTGTAACAGAATCTACTAGTGAAGCCATGGTAGCACTTAGTGAAATCTTATCTTACATTTCTGTGTTTGTGGCAGTAATTCTTGGTTTTTTAATTGTTTATGCTAATAATTTCTTTATTAAACGGAGAAAAAAAGAACTAGCGGTTTATATGACCTTAGGCATGGGAAAGCGTAAAATATCAACGATTCTATTATTAGAAACTTCTTTCATCGCTTTGGTTGCACTTGTTGTTGGACTGGCTTTTGGTGTAATCGGTTCTCAATTTATGTCATTGTTTACCGCGAAACTATTTGAAGCAGATATGACTGAGTTTAAATTCGTTTTCGCACCAGATGCAGCTTTTAAAAGTGTTTTATATTTTGGCTTGATATTTATCATAGTTATGATTTTTAATTCCTTTGTTATATCAAAATTCAAACTCATTGACCTATTGTACGCCAGCAGAAAAAATGAATCCTTAAAAATTAAGAAAACCTGGTTTTCTGTTGTTTTATTTGTTTTTTCAATCCTCTGTCTAGGACGCGCATACTATTTAATCCTCACAAATGGAATGATTTATATTAATTCAAAGTTCTTCGCATCCATTTTACTAGGCATTGTCGGAACTTTATTATTCTTTTTTTCATTGGCTACAATTTTAACCAAACTAGTACAGGCGAATAAACCCTTGTATTTTAAAAACCTTAACATTTTCATTTTAAGACAATTAAGTAGTAAAGTGAATACAAATTTTATTTCTGTTTCCGTTGTCTGTATCGTACTCCTACTAACCATTGGTATTTTCTCTAGTGGATATAGTATGCAAAATGTTCTTTCAACTGACTTAAAACAATCTGCGGCATACAATATGAGCCTTTTTAAATTTGCTGACAGTGAAGGAAATGATTATGAAATTTATGAACTGCTCCCTTTAGAGATTAAATCCTCCAATGACATAACAGAGTGGAAAGAGTTAAATATATATCGTGGTAAATTAAATGAAGGTTCTCTTGATAATGTTGATTTGACTAGCTTTGCTTATCTAATTGATTCCGCGCGTTTTATAACAATTTCAGATTATAATGACCTTTTAAAAATGCAAGGTGAAAAAGAAATTCCCCTTGGTAACGATCAGTATTATATCTATAGTAAAAATTTATTTACAGATAAAATGGCAAATCAATTGATTTCAAAAAACATTTCTCTTGAATATGGAAATGCCAGCTTAGTACCACTAAAAGAGATTCAGACGAAAAATATTAGCAATAGTGAAGACAGCTTATTATTTATCGTACCAGATGGCTTCGTCGCTAATATGAAAGTAGATTCTACCATTTTAAATATTAACTGTACAAATCGTGAATCCGAGATAAGGTTAACAAAACTAATAGAAGATACTCTTACAAACTCAAAAGACATCGGTATCGCTTATTCTATTTCAAAAGAAAGTGTATACGAATCTTCGATTACATCCAAGGCTCTTATCTCCTATCTTGCAATCTATCTTGGTATTGTATTTATGATCACCTGTGCAGCAATATTAGCAATTCAACAGTTATCAGAAGCCACCGATAATAAAGAGCGTTATGATTTACTTAAAAAACTCGGTGCAGATAAAAAAATGTTGAACAAGGCATTATTTACTCAGATTGCTATCTACTTTTTCTTACCGTTACTTCTTGCGATTATACATTCGATCGTTGGACTCACTGCTGCAAATGATGTTATTAAAATCATGGGGCAAATGGATGTAGTTAGTAGCGTCATTGCCACTGCAATCTTTGTTATTATTGTTTATGGAACATACTTTGCTATTACTTATGTAAGCAGTAAGAATATTATAAATAGGGAGTAAGTTAGGATTATTATAAAGTTAAGCTCTTGATCATAAATTTAGGTGATAGATAAAAAGCAACATGCGTATAAAATTTAATCGGCATGTTGCTTTTTATTTATTTTCTACCCTAGTAAGTGATCTTGAGTTATTTTATATTTTACGCAGTGAGTAATCTTGATTTATATTGTATTTTACGCAGTGAGTAATCTTGATTTATGTTGTATTTAACTCAGTGTGTGTTTCTTGATTTATGTTACATTTTACTCAGTGAGTAATCTTGATTTATGTTGTATTTTATCCAATGATTTTTTAATTCGAGCAATTTGCAGCATCAATTGCGATTACAATTAATAGCCCCAGCAATTCATTGGCCTCATCAAAGATATCAATAGAATAAGTGTCGCCCCATTGAAATAATTCTTTGCTAATCGTCATGATTGATGCATTCCCAGCAACCACATCATAATCCCATCCAAAGGTATTCCCCTCGATTCGCCAATCCTCAAACTCCAATTGATACCTTGGACGAAATAGTGAGAATTCTTTTTTTATTTTTCCAAGATATTGACCACCTATTTCCATTTCAAAGGCAGGTAAAAAAGTTAACAGTTTCTGTCGTATACAACCAACTTCCTCATGAAAGCGATTATAAATATGTATTACATGGCCAATTGAAAAAACTTCTGCCTTTACAAAATACTTCACTTCACCAGACTCATCATAAATATCATATGTATCTGACCATGAAAACACCCTCTGTTTTATTAATAATTTCAAATAAATCACCTTCTCTTTCTTTTTCATATAGATTAACTCTTTATTTACATATGCTCAATAAGATTAATTAACTCCATCCAATCATCGATTCTTTTAAAAGGGACCACAGTACTCACTTTATACTCACCATCAATATACGTCGGATACCAAAACGGTTTCATACCAGCATTATAAGAACCTTCAATATCGCAATATAAATTATCACCACAAAACCAAATTTGATCAGCTGGTAACTTCGCCTTCTTTAAAGCAATCTCAAAGATTCTTGGATGTGGTTTTCTAAATATATAATCACTTGATGCAATAACAAATTCAAAGTGGTTGTTTGGAATTAACTCATTAATTTTCCGTATGAGGGATTCTGAACTAAAAGAAATATTACTGACTACTGCTGTTCTTATTTGATTTTTATTAAGATATGAGAGTAACTGTTGTATATTACTGGTTGGTTTCCCATGAGACGCATTACTCCAAAAAATCCACTCCAATTCTTTCGATGTTAATGGAAAATCTAACTCCAGAAAATCAAATAAATACTTTTCAAATGCATAGTTTGTAAGCTCTAACATTTGATCATTACGATTCTTAATATGAAATGGATTAACAATATCTTTTATTAATGTATCAGCTACTTCCTGCATTTGCTCTGCTGTTACATTATTAGGATTCTTAGTTGCATATCTTAATAACGCTCTATTTCCTTCTATAGGATTAAAATGTTCATCAATCAATGTTTGCCCATAATCAAAAAGTACCATGTCTGGCTTTCTATCCATCTTTCCTCCAATCAAACTCCTGCAAAGTGAAGTATATTAAATCACAATGATAAGATATATAGCAAATTTGTATTTCATTCATACAAAAAATAGCTCATAACATTCCCTATTATAAGAAATATTATGAGCTATATTAATTTATAAAGCTTCATAGAAAATCTAACTCGTTACATTTCTAACTCCACTTCATTATACTTCACATCTACAATTTAAGAAACTCTTTTTTCATTCATTTTAAATACAGTATCCGCAATGTTTAACGTAGATGCACGATGTGAAACAAAAAGAACCGTTTTATTTTTGCATCCTTCTTTCAAACTCTTTAAAATAATACCTTCATTTAAACTATCTAAGTTACTTGTTGGCTCATCTAACATAAGGAATGGTGCATCATGTAAAAACGCTCTTGCGATACCAATTCTCTGTTTTTCACCACCAGATAAGCTATCGCCAAGCTCACCGACATTAGTATCATAGCCATTTGGAAGGGACATTATGAAGTCATGAACCGATGCACGCTTTGCTGCACGAATTACTTCCTCCATACTAGCATCTAACTTTGCAATCTTAATATTATTTGTAATCGTATCATTGAATAGGTAAGTTTCTTGTGTTACGTAACTTTCCATATCTCTAAGATTTGATGTGTTGATATCTTTTACATCTTTGTTTGATATCTTAACGGCTCCATTATTTACATCCCAAAATCGCATAAAAAGTTTTAGTAATGTAGACTTTCCAGAACCACTTTTTCCTTGAATTCCATAAATTTGATTTGGTTTTATATCAATGCTAAAATTATCTAAGATTACTTCATTCTCATAAGCAAAGGTTACATTATCCGATGCGATACCTTTAAAAGTCACCTCACTCTTACCGATAACATCCTCTACCATTGGCTCTTCTTCTAATAAGTCTAGAACACGATTACCACATGCCAAAGTCTGTAATAAATTGTTTGATAAATTACTCAATGCAACTACCGGTCCAAAGGAACTCATCATTGCAATTGTTGGTATAACAACTCCATCAAACCCGACAATTCCTTTGTTATAAATCACCAAACTAACTACAAACATAAGGATTGAAAACACTAATATTGTCATGTCCGTAATTGTGCTTTGTAAACCTTCATATTTTTTTAGATTTTTTTGCAAAGCTTCTATTTTATTGGTACGTTCATTAATCTCTTTTAGACGTTCCTCTCCTGCTTGATACTGAATGCTCTCAGAGAGTCCACGTAAACTATCAAGTAAAACACTATTTAACTCCCCGAATTCATTGCGGTACGTGTTACCTGTGTCTTTTCCTATATGTGAGATAATTAATGGTATAATAACACCAACCGCAATGTAAGCTGCAACCGCGATAAGTGCAAACACCATATGATATTTACCAATAAACAATACCATAATCAAAGATGTAAGGAATGCAATTATCATTGGTGAAATCGTATGTGCATAGAATACTTCAAGTAGTTCAATATCACTTGTGATAATCGCAATAATGTTTCCCTTATCTCTACCCTCTAATTTTGCAGGTGTAAGTCTTCTTAGAGCAGTAAATACCTTGTTACGAATAATAGCTAATATTTTAAAAGCAATAAAGTGATTGCTTGCCTGTTCTGCATATCGTAAAATACCTCGCAATATTGCACATAGAATTAGTAAAACAAAGATTGTTTTTAATGAGATTCCTGTCTCAAAGTTTAATACATCAAGGATAGCAATGCCACCTAATATACTTATAAAAATAGAACAAAGGAAACCTACGACTCCCATCGCAATCGCAATTAACATAATGTGAATTAGAGGTTTTACGAGTCCTATTAACTTGCCCATAATTTTGATTCCGCTACGACGCATGAATATTCTCCTCCTTTTTAAGTTAATTGTTCGGCGTTTCTAAAACGCCATAACCGGAATAGCCTTCTAGTTTCATTTGACTTTCATAAAGGTTTGCATAAGCTCCCTTATTGTTTAGCAATTCCTCATGAGTACCAGATTCCTTAATCTTTCCATCTTCAAGTAAGAAGATTTTATCGGAAGGAACTACATTTGCAAGACGATGTGAAATCAAAATAACAGTTTTCGTTTTTGCAAGTTCATGAATGATGCTCATAATCTGATTTTCACTTTCCACATCAATATTTGAAGTTGCCTCATCAAAGATGTAGATTGGTGTATCATGTAAAAGCGCTCTAGCAAGTGCTAAACGTTGGCATTGTCCACCGGATAGATTCGAAGCCTTTTCTAATAATTTTGTAGAAAGACCATCCTCTTTATATAAAAACTCATATAAATTAACCTTCTTTAGAACCTCATCCATTTCATCCTTTGTTGCATTTGGTTTACCCATACGAAGGTTTTCTTCTACCGTCCCTTTAAAAAGGTGGCTATTGTGTCGTACCAATGTAATATGATTCATAATGCTTTCTTCCGATACGTCAGAAAGCTTTTTATTACCGATAATAATGTCACCTTCATAGCTATGGTTCATTCCCATGATCAATGAAACTAGAGTACTCTTACCACATCCAGATTCACCGACAAAAGAAACAAAACTATTTGGTAGAATTGTTGCGTTTACATCATTTAAAATATTGCGTTCTTTTTCATACGCGAAGGAGAGCTTATTTAAAATAATTTCGGTATCGTCCTCACTTAAACAATCACCTTCTTTGTTTGGCTCTTCCATGTCAAGAATTCGGAACAATTTTTCACTGGCTGCCATTCCATTCATTGCAATATGGAAAAAGGATCCTAGCAAACGTAGTGGAATAAAAAATTCAGATGCTAACATAATGATAGCAAAGGTACCAGTGATTCCAATGTTGCCTTTTTGGAATTGCGTAACTGAAACAATAACACCAAGTGCTGCTCCTCCAAACGCAATTAAATCCATTAAACTCACGGAGTTTAATTGCATGATAAGTACTCGCATTGTAATTTTACGAAAGCGCTCTGCTTCTATGTCCATTTCTTTTGATTTCGCTTCATCGGCTTGATAGATTTTTAATGTCGTTAAGCCTTGAAGATTTTCTAAGAAACTATCACCAAGTTCCGTATAGATGCCCCAGTATTTATTTAACAATTTCTTCGCAAATTTTTGAACTGCTACAATTGAAACTGGAATTAATGGAACACAGATTAACAATACAAGTGCAGATTTAAAACTTACAAAAGATAAAATTATAAATAGTGTAAATGGAGCCAGTAAGCTATAAAACAACTGTGGCAGATATCTTCCAAAGTATATTTCTAACTGTTCGATTCCCTCTACACTAACTTGTACTACTTCAGATGTTGAAACATTTTCTTGGTATGATATACCTAGCTTCAATAACTTTTTATATACTTTTTCTCTTAATACTGGTTTAACTTTTGATGACGCTAGGTACGAAGATTTCGCAGCAAAAGAATGGCAAAACATTCGAATAACAATAGCAATTCCAACGACTATCACCATTTTTATCATATCATTTGTTGTTGCGTTCTTATTATAAGCATCTTCTAGTAATCCACCAACCGTAAATATAGCTACTACATTTGCGATGAGTGCAATAAAGTTCCATACAACCGTCAATTTAATATGATGAACGGAATCTCCCAGCAAACGAACTAAGCGTTTATTTATCATTTTTCTTTATTCCTTTCATTTTATATGTTGATTGATTCAACGACTCGTTCAACGTTGAATAGAACTATTTTAAGGAGTTCTTTTCCTCAACTTCTTTTTTTTCTCTTCTACTTAAAATCACATGACTTATTGCCATGACTGGATGGCTAAAAAGCATTCTAGGGCCAGAATAACGCATAACTTCTTTTATTTTCGCTCTCATTTCTGGTTTATAGCAATGCACTTTGCAATTATTGCAAAATGTCTTTGTCTCAATAAACGGACATTTATCACTTCGAAACACTGCATATTCAATCAGCTGTTTACAATCCTCGCAAGGAACATTGCCGTTATGTTTCAATTTGTGATTTCCCCTACAATACTTTTTAATCATCCAGGTAACAACTTCTTTTTCAAATTCTCTTTTTTCTTCAATTGTTTTTTTATTTCTCATAGACTCCTCAATTTTCTCTGTACATTTCAAAAATGAAAAGGCATCCATAATACACACTTTCTGACTTTATTCATAAAGTCCGAAAGTTTTTATGGTCCAATATTATTCACCAACGGAATCTAAAGTTTCCCTATCGTCTTTAATCGTCTTAATATGAAATGTAAAATAATAATATTTAAATACGATTACGGCTGCTATAAAAATCCTCGCATGAATCTGATTTACAAAATAAAATGTAATCAATAACATTGCAGATACTGGCAACAAGATGCTTAGTTTCGTCTTTAGTGTCATAGCACGATTATTAACAAAGTTTTCTAAATGCTTTTTATATAATTTTGTGGACATGAACCAACGATGAAATTTCTCCGAACCTTTTGCGAAAAAGAACGAAGCTAGCAATAAAAAAGGAGTGGTTGGTAGTATAGGTATAATTACACCAACGGCTCCTATTCCAAAGAATAAAAATGCAAGTATTAAGTAAAATAAATTGAATGGTTTTTTCTTCATATCATCCTCTTTCTGGTATGTGACCCAAACCAATTATTTGGTTAGTTTAAGCTAACTTTCTATGATATTATACCTACCAAACTAATAAAAAGCAACACTTGTAAATGATAATCTTTTTCATTTACAAGTGCGTCATGTATCTTAGTTATTTTCAAAAATGAGTTGCCTCTTTTAGCAATACCATCGCAGATATAGGTTCTACCATAATATCACTAGTAACTTCTTGCATCCGGTCAATTCCTGCTGTTTCCCCATTTACATACACACCCCAAGCTCCATCAGGCAACATAATGCGTTTACTTTCTTTATTTGCGTTATAAACTACAAAGATATGCTCCATGTTTGTTTCATCTAATTTATGTTCAATGTGAAATGCTACTACATTATTTTCTAAACCCTCAATAAAAGACAATTGACTATTTATTTCCTCTGTTGTCTTTAAGCGAAGTCCTGCATGCTCCTTACGAAAAGCTATGAGCCCTTTATAATAAGTAAATACATCTTCATACTGTTTTAAATTATCCCATTGCAAACGATTGGTGCTATCGGGGGATTTATAACTATTTTCTTCAAATCCACCTTCATTTACTCCCGATGGCTTGCTTCTTAAGAATTCCTCTCCTGCTTGTATAAAGGGTATTCCCTGGGAAGTAAATACAATTGCACAGGCAAGTTTATTCATTTTTACTCGATTTTCAAAACTCTCGTTGGGGTTTGATATCGTTAATTTATCCCATAAGGTTAAATTATCGTGGCAGGAGACATAATTAATACACTGACATGGACTTCCTGCCCAGTAACGACCAGATGAAGTCTTAGAAAAATCAATTCCAGTATGATTCGTTGCTGCTACCACACCAAATTTGATATTTCCTTCCAGTCCAGTTTTTCCACTTACAAAACCTTTCTCATGAGAATCAAACACACTTCCCTTAATTGCATCTCTTAAATCATCATTAAACGCAGCAACACCTTCCATTTTATAAGTATGTACTTTTAAAGCTCTTTTTTCATAAGGAAGTGAAGAGTCTCCCCCCGTCCAACCTTCTCCATAGATAAGAATACTTGGATCAACTTCATGTAGCGCTTTTTTCACAGCCTTCATCGTTTCTATATCATGCACTCCCATTAGATCGAAACGAAATCCATCCACATGATATTCTTTTGCCCAATATACCACGGAATCCACAATAAACTTTCGAACCATAGCGCGTTCCGATGCAGTTTCATTGCCACATCCAGAACCATTGGAATAGGCATCTCCTACCTTGCGGTAATAATAATCCGGCACAATTTTATTTAAGCTGGAATCCACTGAAAAAGTATGATTATAAACAACATCCATAACAACACGAATTCCATGCTCATGTAAACTTAATATCATCTGCTTAAATTCTTTTACACGCACTTCCCCATGAAATGGATCTGTGGAATAAGACCCTTCTGGCACATTATAATTTAAAGGGTCATAGCCCCAGTTAAATGCATTGTCTTCTGGCCTTGATTCATCAACGGATGCATAATCAAAGGAAGGAAGCAAATGTAGATGCGTTATTCCTAATTCCGTTAAATGGTCAATTCCAGTCCCTTGGCCAAATGAATTTTTGGTACCTGTTTCGGTAAACGCTAGGAATTTACCAACGTTTTTTATTCCTGAACTTGGATCAGTTGAAAAATCTCTTATGTGCAATTCATAAATAACTGTATCTAATGGAGAGCAGCTCTCTGGTCGTTTCTCTTCTATAAATCCACATGGATTCGTTTCTAATAAATCAATTACCATACCCCGCTCACCATTAACACCAGTCGTCCTAGCATAAGGGTCAACGGCCTCACTTGTAATTCCATCCACTGTTACCAAGTACGTATAATATATTTTATTTAAATCCTTCTCTACCGTAACACCCCATGTACCTTTGACATCCCTGCTCATAGGAATTACTTCGAATAAAGAATTATCATGACCAGTACGATATAATCTCAAATCAATTTTTGATGCTGTTGGAGCCCACACTCGAAACTTTGTGGCGTCTTTGTTATAGATTGCACCTAAGTCATCTCCTTCATAGGTAAACGCTTCTTCAAATTCTATACTAGAAAATATATCATACATTCCCTTATGATCTGACCATATTTTCAATAATTCAAGCTCATTTCTATTTGAATTGATATGTTGATTTTCCATGACACAACCTCCTTGCGCGCATCGTATGTTTTCAACTGTAAGCAAGTAGCATAGGTATTTCATTTATACTCTTACTATATTATAAGCTTCATACGTAGGAAATGATTCTATTTAAATCTATACTTAATTCGTAGTTTATTACTCGAATGATTCGATAGGTAAAATTTCCAATTTTATTATATCACAATTGGAAATTTTATCAATTAATTTTCGAATATTTTCGAATACTTTTAGGTACTAGAGCTTTTAGGTACTAGAGGATGAAAAATATCATTTGAATGTTAAGCAGGAATTGTACAACTGACTCTTCATATTTATTCAATGTCAAAACACAACCTATGAATTGTATCGAGGCATTTATATTTTATAGGATGATTTTTATAACCAAAAGAAAAAGAACACCTTAGTTAGTGATTGAACCGCTCCCTGTCAAGTAGATAGTTAACATAACTGTCTACCACAAGGGAGCATATCAGCTTACTAATTAAGGTGCTCTATCCTATTCTTTTCGTGCTAAATTAGTCACGAATTGCTTTATAATAACTTACCAAAGGAATGAAACTTTGAGCAAAATTTTTCGTTCCATTACCAGATACAATCACCGCATCTCCTTCAATTCGTTTTTGACTTCCGAAAGAGCTTTTTCCACTTAATGATCCATAAAATGTTTTTTCGCCATAGCTTAAGTATTTTTTATCACCAGTCAGTTCATATGCGATTGCCAATGCTTCTAGGAGCAAGGTATTGTTCCCCAAGCGACTAAGACTCGGTAATTCCTTATAATAAAACAATCCCATATCCAAATAACAATTCTCGATTACATCATCCACGGCACGAAGTATCATATCTTTTATTTCTTGATCTTTAAAAACTCTGTAATATCGCATTAAACTTCCTGCTGCTACCGAAATCATAAAAGGAACTCGAATGGTAGTATTATCTGTATAAGGTGCCAACCAAGCACCATACGTTTCTTCCCATTGTTTAAAATGATTTATAATCCATTTACTTTTAGCCGTCCATTTTTCATCATGAGTTTCAACATACAAAGCAGTTAAAGAACGTAAGGCCCATCCTGTCTCTCTTGCATTGCTCTCGCCTGTCTTTTGAAACATTGGAGTTTCTAATAGTTTTAAAATATTTTCACCGATTCCCAATGCTGTTTCATATGCTCTTTCATCACCCGTAAAATGATAATAATCCAAAAGTCCTTCTACCCATTCATGGCTTGGTACAATCATTTGTCCAACGGTATGCCCCGCACAATGCTCTATTTGACCTCCTATTTTTAAGGAGTCCTTGCTATAATGGCAAACATCAACATCCATCCAATGGCTTCCTGCAATCATCATGTAATCGAAGAATCGACGGATACCTGTTCTAGCATATTGTAATGCACAAGCATGTGGATAATCATATTCATTGTTGGTCCAAACTGCCGCTCCCTTGCCTCTACCTTGTAATGTGTATCCTTGATCCGGAGCATCCCCCCAATTTAACATCCCATAACATCTTGCATGCTCATCTGCTTTAAAAATCAAGGATGCTTCAACATCTGTATCAATATTCTCAACAAAAACATCCAACATCACGTCCGCTTCTTTATAAACCGATGGAGCAATTGTTGGTCGATCTGGCATTTGATAGATCAAACTTCGATTGTCGATTTCTTTTAGAGTTTCATTAGGACTATGAAAATGTAATAAAAATTTCTGCTCTCTAGACATACCCGATTGCATCACAACTTTATCTACATTCTCAGGAACTAACATTACTGAAATACCATTTTTATCTGCTTTGACAGCCTTTGGATAGTTTTGTTGCGCTTGGAATATTGTTGCACACACACCGCCAAATTCATCGGTCCTGTCTGTAAAAAATGTTCCATAAAATACTTCTGCATAGTGTTCGTTTGCTTCACCTACTAAATATTTTGCATCAACAATTTTGTTTACGGCAGTTCCATTCTTTGCAATCAGAAAGTCCGTTTTATAATTTGAGCTCCCAACACAAGTACGAATCATAGAAACTGGAGTTTCCTCTTCTATACGCTCCAAATCTTTGATACCTACGGTATGAAAAACTAAACCATCTTTGTAATCCTGATTGATTGGTATATCTCCGCAACCAGTAGAATCGCAAGAATCCTGTGAAATTACTTCAAGTAAATCATCCATAGAATTGTTCTGATCTGCCTTTAAATGAAAGACTAAAGATGCAATGTGTAGTGGATCATCCGAAGTATTAATGATTCGATATGATATCTCAATCCATGGTTTTTTCGCATAGGCTGTGATTTTTACTTCAAATTCAATGCTTCTTTTTCCTTTATTCACACCCTTGGCAGAAAGAACAGCGCATACAGGACCGCTTTCTACAATTCTCCATTCACCAAGTTCCATATCAAAATGATTATCATCTCCATCTTTAAGGTATGGTCCTTCAAACTGGCTTGCGAAATATTTCTTTTCTCCCGCTTCTAAATATTCAATAATATTCTTACTATAATCTCTTACTGAAAAAGTGATCCCATCACAATCTAATGTAGTAATGTCATTGTTACGTTTGATTTGAATTCCTTCATACGTTGAAATCTTATCTGAACATAAATTACACATAAGTGAAGTTTTTGCATTCCCAGGTAGCTCCGCCATAAACCTAAGAAATAAATAACGGATGGAGCCATCTTCATGATAAGAGGTAACTCTTCCTTGCATCGGTACTGGATTCCCATCACTTAATATCGCAACCTTAGATATATCTTTTAATTTCCCTTTTTTTAGTGGGATCGCGATAAACGCATGTTCTTCTTTTCTTGGATAACGATATAACTTGTCAAATTTTAATTCAATCATATAATAATCCCCATTCTTGCGCACGTTCTTTGCGCATAACAAGTTTGTGATGCGCAAGCACAAACTTGCTTGTGAAAATTGATTCCTAATTTTCACACTAATTCTCCTTTTGTAACAGCAATCGTATATGTAATCATATTTTAGCTTAGTTCTATATTAACTCTAATTATCTGTATTCTCCACAGTATTATTGTTGATTACAAACAGAAATACAGATAATTTGATATGAAATACATTTTATTTGTATATTTTTAGAACTGTTTTATATTTAGAATTACATGATTTATATAAGATTATAAATACTAAGATGTTTCATAATATGCGTTTCATCAACAAATCTGCCGTAAAACTGTAATATCATCTGAATGGCCTGGTAATACTAACCTATCAAACATCAAATCCTTTTTAGTAAGTTATGAATAATGAATGTATTAGTAAGCTTAACTTAGGCTTTCGCCTGATTCTCTCTAATAAATCCACCTGATTTAATCATTCGAATTTCACCTAATTTATTGACTTTCATGAATTTAGCATTTATAATATCAATATTTGAATCTTTACGCAAAGGGACAAGGATGTTTCTCTTATGTCTTTTTGCGTTTTTTTGAGTAAACTTTGGTAAGCGAAACGAAGTAGTAAGTAGTAAGATTCATTGAAATGGAGCTATCGCATTATAATATGCGTCAGCCCGCAAACTTAAAATTTGGAGGACATTTTATGAAAAGTAACTTAAGAAGGCTGATGGCTGTTTTTGCAATTCTTATACTTTCGCTTGGTATGTTAACCGCTTGTGATGCAAAAACAAACACTAACAGCACTGCTTTAGAACAAGAGACAAAAAAAGTTCTAAGGATAGCAATGGAGTGTAGCTATGCACCATATAACTGGACACAACCAGACGATCGTAACGGTGCAGTACCTATCTTTGATAGTTCGGACTATGCGAATGGTTATGATGTTATGATGGCAAAACATATCGCAGATGAACTAGGCTATGAATTACAAATTGTTAAACTTGACTGGGATTCTTTAGTACCAGCAGTCCAATCCGGAACAGTGGATGCAGTTATTGCTGGACAATCTATAACTGAAAGTCGTATGAAAATGGTGGATTTTACAACTCCATATTATTACGCTTCCATCGTTGCATTGGTAAAAGCTGACGGACCTTATGCAAATGCGACAGGTGTTGCAGACTTAGCTGGAGCTACAGCAACTTCTCAGCTAAATACAGTTTGGTATGATGCATGCTTACCTCAAGTACCAAACGCTAACATTTTGCCAGCGCAGGAATCTGCTTCTGCTATGCTAGTATCATTAAATGCAAACAAAGCAGATTTAGTCGTTACGGATATGCCTACAGCAAAAGCTGCAATCGCTACCTATGACAATTTTAAACTTCTAGATTTTACAGAAAGCGATGATAACTTCAAAGTTTCTCAAGAAGAAATTAATATCGGTATCTCACTTAAAAAAGGAAACACTGAATTAAGAGATGCAATCAATGGTGTTCTTTCTAAGATGACTGTAGAAGATTATAATAAGATGATGGACGATGCAATTTCAGTTCAGCCATCCTCTATGCCAAGTGATTTCTTAGGAAGAATCATTTACATTCTTAAGGAATATGGTGCTTCTTTCATGCGTGGCGCTGGAGTTACAATGCTAATCGCACTTGTAGGTACAATCATCGGATGTATTATTGGTTTTGCAGTAGGAATTATTCAAGCATTCCCAACTTCTAAGAGAGATCCATTTATGAAGCGTGGATTACTATGGATCGTAAGATTAATATTAAATATTTACGTTGAATTCTTCCGTGGAACACCAATGATGGTACAAGCAATGTTTATTTACTTCGGTTCTGCTGCCGTATTTAATATCAACATGTCCATGTGGTTTGCTGCTTTCTTCATCGTATCCATCAACACTGGTGCTTATATGGCAGAAACCGTTCGTGGTGGTATCTTATCCATTGAACCAGGCCAAACAGAAGGTGCAAAAGCAATTGGTATGACTCATATTCAAACTATGATATATGTAATCATTCCACAGGCTCTAAGAAACATTATGCCACAGATTGGTAATAACTTAATCATCAACATTAAAGATACTTGCGTTCTTTCCATCATCGGAACCGTTGAATTATTCTATGTAACTAAGGGTATTGCTGGTGCTTTATATACGTACTTTGAAGCATTTACCATTGTAATGGCAATTTACTTCATTTTAACATTTACTTGTTCAAGAATACTTCGTCACTTAGAAGGTAAGCTAGACGGACCTGATAATTACGATTTAGCTACGACAGATACGTTAGCCCACACAAGTGGTCTTTACAAATATACAGGAAAAAGAAAGGAGGAGGAACACTAATGAGTGAAACAAAGAATTCATCCATTATTGAAATCCGTCACTTAAGTAAAACTTTTGGTACGAACCCTGTTTTACAAGACATCGATTTTAAAGTTAACCAAGGGGATGTCACCTGCATCATTGGAGCATCTGGTTCCGGTAAATCCACTTTACTTCGCTGTGTTAATTTATTAGAGATTCCTACCTCTGGTGAAATCTTATATCATGGAACGGATATTACAGATCGTAAAATTAATGCAGCATCTTACCGCTCCAAAGTAGGTATGGTATTCCAGAACTTTAATTTATTTAGTAATATGACTGTTCTTCAAAATTGTATGGTTGGCCAAATGAAGGTACTTAAAAAAGATAAGGAAACAGCAAGAAAAAATGCAATGTACTATCTTGAAAAAGTAGGCATGGCTCCATACATTAACGCAAAACCTCGCCAACTTTCTGGTGGTCAAAAGCAACGTGTTGCAATCGCTCGTGCCCTTGCTATGGAACCAGAAGTATTATTATTTGACGAACCTACTTCTGCTCTTGATCCACAAATGGTTGGTGAAGTTCTCTCTGTTATGAGAAAACTTGCAAAAGAAGGTCTTACAATGATTATCGTTACTCATGAAATGGCATTTGCACGTGATGTTTCAAATCGAGTAATTTTCATGGCCAATGGTGTAATCGCAGAAGAAGGCTCACCAAGTCAAATCTTTGGAGAACCAAAGAATGCATTGACCAAAGACTTCTTAAGTCGCTTTATGAATAGCTAATTATATAAAAACTAACTCATATATCAATTGCGTTTTATATAAAGCTATTTTCATATCAAAAATACTGTTACTGCTTTCACTTATATAGCAGTACGAAGCATAAAAGGGCTATTACAAAATTCTTTATGTTATTAACACAAAGGTTTTGTAATAGCCCTTTAAATATTTCAGTAACTTGAAACTATCTTTTACATATAAGCGATTCAATTAAAATATAATACAAAATATATATTAAAACTTAAAACTTGAATCCGCTAAAACATCATCTGCAAAATGAAACGATTGTTCTAAGTTTTCCTGATTCGTTACAGTAACATTCTTAAGGAATATCTGATTTGCATTCTTAATCTCAATTCCCTTCTTTGCCTGAATATAAACGTTTTCTAGTGTTAAATCATGAATTGGTAACTGCTCTAAACCTTCTATTTTAATGGCTTGGCCAGCACGAATACAATTTACATCACGAATAGTGATATTTTTAAATTCTGGGATATCTTCCTCTAGAATTTCCTCTGGTTGATCTGATTTTTCATGATCTAAATGGTATAAAACGTATCCCATAGTAAAAATAATTGCATCTGTCGCAATATCTGTCATTTGAATATCTTTAATTGTGATGTCTTCTACAACGCCACCGCGGCCGATCGCGCTTTTAAAACGAATACCAGTATCGGTTCCAATGAATAAGCAGTTTTCAATGACAACATCCCTAATACCTCTAGACATTTCACTCCCCACGACAAATCCACCATGGCCATGGTAAACAACACAATCTCTAATACGTACATGCTCGGTTGGAACAGCAATTTTTCTTGCAATTGCATTTTTACCTGATTTCATACAGATTGCATCATCACCAACATCGAATTTCACATTATAGATATCAACAAAACGACAAGATTCTAAATCAAGTCCATCACCATTTTGAGCAAAGCTATCGTTTCGAATAAATGCGTTACGTAATGTTAAATTTGTACAAAGCAGTGGATGTAGATTCCAAGCAGGTGAGTTTTGAAGTGTTACTCCTTCAATTAAAATTTTATTGCAACGTACCAAATTCGTCATTACAGGACGATAGTGATCATAATAAGGTGTTGCCTTTGCGATAGCATCTGGATCGTCTAAACTAGGTTCACCCACTAAACATCCCTCATACGACGTTTTTGTTGGATACCAGATTCCACCTTCTTCTGTTTCAATAAAATACGGACTCTTCTCTTTACGTGTTTCCCATTGCTTATTTGTTATTTTAAATTTCTTTAACGGACGCCATTCATGGCCATTACCATCGATTACACCATCTCCGGTAATCGCAATGTTTTCCTCATCAAATGCATGAATTGGAGATACTGCACGTAATCTTGGCTGTCCTTCATAATCGGTAAGAATTACAGGATATTCTTCTGGATTCTTATCAAATGTTATGAATGCCCCTTTTTCAAGGTGAAGATTAATGTTTGACTTTAATGTAATTGGTCCAGTAAGCCAAATTCCTTTTGGGACAATTACAGTCCCTCCACCAAGGTTTGCTAGTGCTTTTATCGCATTATTAATTGCTACTGTATTCGATACAGTGCCGCCAGGAACAGCATTATAATCTGTAATGCTTACCTTTCGGTCTGGAAAAATCGGTAATTCAACTGTAAAAGTTTGCATTATTTTCTCCTTTGATTTTTTTATTATTTTACTTAGGGCTATTATACTTTATTTTTCACGTTAGTTCTATGAACTTTCTTGAGATATTAAGAGCAAACTACAGATTAATTGATATTAAATTCTTTTGCATACTCTACCACACCACCATGAAAGGAATCTATTCTATCATTTAATTTTACAGCCATAAAATTTTTATCATCCACTGGAAATGGAGCGATTATAGAATATTGTTTTGCAGGTTGATATCCAAATTTCGGATAGTATCGATCGTGTCCTAATACTACACTAAACCCATATCCAAGTTCTTTCGCAATTCTATGCCCCTCCTTAATTAGCTCCCCTCCTATTCCACGGTTTTGAAATTGAGGTTTTACAGCCAATGGAGCAAGTGCTACACCTACGGTATTGGAATCTCCAATTTTAATTTTAGTGAATAATATATGACCAACAATTTCATCTTCTACTTCTGCTACTAAAGATAACTCAGGAATAAATGCTTCACTCTCTCTTAATCGTGTAACTAAGTTTTGCTCATCTCCATCGCTATGTGTTGCATTTTCAAACGCCAATTTTACTAAATTATAAACCTTTTCATAATCGTTTTTATTTTCTTGTCTTATAATCATAATCTTTTAAAACAACCTTTCTACATTAATGGATCAATATTTTTTATTATACTAAAATTTAGCCGTAAGTTAAATAAAATGTAATTTAAATGAATCTTAAAATAGTTTCCATTAAAATATAAATCTTTATATCTTGAAATTGCGTATTATGTATTGTGATACGAATGTGTGTACCTCATTCACCCGCCTGGGCGTTTTGCACGTCAACATATTCATCTTAGCGAGTTGCACGGGAATATACTCATCTTTATCCGCATTTGGCACGTAGCGACTTTTTAAATATAGGGAACTACCTCTAACACTTTACATTAATAAGCTTTTCCTGTAATTAAAAAACTAACACCTCCAAGTATCAACTAATGCTTGGAGGTGCGTAGGTTTGAATATAGGTTTGAACATAGGTATTGAATATGATATTAATTAAATCTATGAATAATGCCACCATCCAATATATTCAAAATCAGATAGCATATATTGTTTAATTTCTATTTTATATGAAATTAATTTTTCTATTAATCAAGCGCATGATGTAATAAATGCTTTTTAACGTATCACGTACGTATTCCGGTTTTTCAAAAAAGATTCTTGATTCCTCTGATGATGCATTACAATAAGTTAGTAAATTGCCTTCGTAATGGACTTCTCCAGTTACTTCCTGCATAATATCTTCTGGCGTATATTTAAATGCTTTCTTGTCCTTATTTGTAAGTACATTCATATATTGTAATACATGTGCAACAAATTCGGAACATGAAAATGCTTTATATGTATAAAAACCATGCAATAAAGGAAATGTAACAACAGATAATAAATTATACATGTAAACTTCTTTCTCAGAAGCGATTTCGCGGATTTTACTTTTCCCTCGTTCTAATTGCTCTTTCGTAATAGGTATCTTATAGATAATTATATTCACACATTGAGCTTGTCTGAGTGAAAACCTCTCAGGGTATTCTTTTACAAAACCAGCTAATATAGGAACTCTATTTTTAATTCTTCCAAAGGAATATAATTCATTCAAATTCTCATCAAAAGCAATGGATGCATGGTTATATTGCAAACCGCCAACTCTTCTAATTGCTTTACCAACCCCCGTTGGTGTCTGAGATAACACTATATACACATAATCATTCTTAACTTCTTCCATAACATCTTCCTTATCTTACAATACACAGTAATTTGCATTAACATTTAGACAAAAATACTTTCAAAACCTTATATCTTCTTAATCAGAATTTTTAAGGTTTGAAAGCATTGATTTACTAAAATCATATATCTGTGTTCACTTTATCATATCGTAAATCTTTCGTCAAGTACATCCTCTTTTTTCGCTGTTATATTCTCTTTCTCGCTATTAAACCGGTCGATTCATAGCCAGCGAATTATTAACCCCTTTTGACATTAGTATCTGGTGCAAGTCAATATTTCCATTATTAAATGTAGCTGCGCATGATGCCAGATAAAGTTCCCACATTCTTGTGAATTCTTCACCTTTCATCCTTCTTATTTCTTCCTTTTTTACATTAAAATTATTTCTCCAACATAATAAAGTCTTTGTATAGTGTCTTCGAAGGCTTTCAACATCAAGGGTATAAAAATGATATTCAGGTAATATTTGAATAATTTCGCGTAAGCTTGGTATGGTTCCTCCTGGGAAGATGTATTTTTTAATCCATGCATCTCCATCATTTTCTTTCATCCCACTGATATAATGAAGTAGAAACAGCCCTTGTGGCTTTAGGACTGCATTTACATTTCCAATAAATAAGTCATAATTTCCCCTGCCAACATGCTCTAGCATCCCTACACTCACAACCCGGTCAAACTCTAGTCCTGAATCTACAAGCTCTCTGTAATCCATTAATTTGACACATAATAAGTCTTGTAAGCCCTCTTTAACTATATCCTCAGAAAACTTGTTATACTGTTCCTCACTTAAGGTAATTCCGGTTCCCTTTACTCCATATAATTTGGCTGCCTGTTTTAAAAGAAATCCCCAACCACAACCTACGTCTAGTAAAGTCATTCCTTCTTTTAATTGCAGTTTTTCTAATATGTGATTCACTTTATTTACTTGTGCCTGATACAAGCCATCGGTATCATTCTTAAAATATCCACAAGAATAGCTCATTGTCTCATCCAACCATAGCTGGTAAAAATCATTTCCTATATCATAATGGGAAGTAACTTCTTTCTTTTGGTTTTTCATAGATTTTGAAGTATGAATTAATTTCTTTAGAGCAGATTTGTCTGTCGTAAATTTACTCATTTCGCCCATAAATAAGTCTAAAACCTCATACAAATCCGCATCAAGTTCGAGATCTCCTCGCATATAAGCTTCTCCTAATGCAAGTGATGTACTCATAAGAAGGTCCTTTTTACTAAGTTCTTTGTTAATTGTAACCGTAAACTTAACATCCCCGGTACCAATGGTATCAGTTCCATTTTCCGATTTTATTTGAAATGTCACAGGGATTATTTTACCTAAATAGTCTTTAAAAAACTCTTTCATCGTCCATCTCCAATCCTAAGTCTATACATATAACTTTATATAAATTATGACCACGAATCAGAGAGCTCAGACATGTTATAAGGAATATTAGCACCTATTCCATGTTCGTTTATCCAAATAGTTCTTTATTTCATAGATTCCGCTAATATTAAAGTACATAATGTGCCATGAGTTATTTTCATATCATTACTTTTTGGATATAAGTTGCTTTGACGATTTTCAATTAAACGTACGTTATCTCTTATTAAGTTCACTATGTACTATATTTTGATTAATACTATTCTCTATTATTGCAACTTTTCCTATATCTTTAATTTCCTTAAAACTAATGTTCAAATCATATAGCTAACATGCAATTTCCGCATGTTCAAATATTTTAACGCCTATAAACGATAATACAAAACTTACGCTAACGATAACGAAATTCCCCCAAGTAATGTTCATCCCATACTTTCCATTTATCACTTCAATAACATTTGAATAAGAAAATGGTATAGCTCTCATAATAAAATCCGGTAACTCGATATAGTATAGAAAAAATAATGATACACCTAGAACACCAGCTAGAAGAGAAATACTTTCCGTTATCCTTTGGCTAATCGAGGAGATGAGACAAGACAATGCAACAATAAAAATATGGTATACGATAACGATATAGATAATTATTATAAGCCGTTCTTTTATAGGTTCATAATCGACCAACGCACTTGTATACTCTAAATCGGTTAAATAGCTGATATAATGAGCGGTATCACTTATGTACGGAATTTCAATAATCGTATTAATATTACCTGCTCCACACCCTATTCTGATTAAAATATAGGAACATATATATACAAGACAGGTAGCAATGGTACTGTATATATAGCCTGAAACAAGTTTTGCAGCATAGATCTTCTTTCTAGAAAAAGGTTGTAATAAAAGAAACTTATATGTACCAAAATCCATCTCTTGAGAGAACATATCAATTGTTAACAAGCTTATCATAGTTGTAATTACAAGAGGAAATAAGAATTTAAAACTTTTATATAAAAACAATATACTATCCATATTATTCCCTGATAAATCAGGTATCAAGCCATATTCCATTAGATATTCATTCTTTCGAATTGAATTATCCAACTCTACTATTGTGCTCCAATCCGTATCTGATAGTTCTATGACCCCATCTTGAATTGCAAAAAGGGATAATTTCTGCTCATTTATACAATTATATAAAAATGCATCCCAGTTTTTTTCTTTTACATAGACTGACATACTTGTCCAAAACATTGCATCTTTTGAATAGTACTCATAGCTTAATTCTAACCACTCAATATAGTTACGGATTTCCTCTTTTTCAGCTTCTGTTAGAGTATCTACCTTTTCTTCTAGCATCCCATGATTCATTATTATTTCATTCTTAGTACCACTAGCAATCATGCTGTTATAAGAAGCTTTTTCCTTATACTGCTCAGCATAATTAATCTTATCTAATCTTTCCTTAACTTCATTTGATGCTGCAAACAATAATAGAAGTAGAAGGAAAAGGCCTAAGATTAAACTATTTTTTTTACTCTTCACCAACTTTATTAACTCAAATCTTATTAAATTTTTCATTTATTTTCTCCATTGTTTGCATATATTTAATACAATTTATTGTAAAAACAAGCTCTTATACTGATTCTCTAAATCATATGTTTTGTTTTCAATCTCATATGTATCAATTTTTTTATTCGTTAAGTGTTCCATCACTTTACCTATTTGATTTGGAGCTATGGCTATTTCGATTTCTTCATTACCAATACACCTTACATCAAAGACGAAAGTAAGTTCATTCAATAGCTTAATAGCTTCACTAACGTCAGACAGCCTTAATATATACTTTTCTCTTTTCTCTTTCTCTATCTTATCTGGAAGAATAATACTTCCTTTATTAATATAAACAATGCGTTCTGCTATCTTTGATACTTCACTTAATATATGTGAAGAAAACAAGACTGCAATATTTTTCTCCTTTGAAAGATTAAGTATAATGTTTCGCAATTCAATTGTTCCTGTTGGATCTAATCCATTTGTAGGCTCATCGAGAATTAATAATTTTGGATTCGTTAACATCGACATTCCGATTGCCAGTCTTTGCTTCATACCAAGTGAGTAGTGACCAACCTTACGTTTCAAGCCATCCTCTAGTCCAGTTATTTCTATACATTCTTCTAGTTTTTCTTTTGTAACTTTACGAATGTCTGCAATATATTTAAGATGTTCCATTCCAGTCAAGTACGGATATAATCCTGGATTTTCTATGATTCCAGATATATTTTCTAAGGCTTTTTCTCTATCCGTCTTAATGTTGTATCCACAGATCCGAATGGAACCTCCTGTAGGATATATTAAATTTCCAATCATCTTCAATGTAGTCGTTTTTCCTGCTCCATTTGGTCCAATAAAACCAACGATTTCCCCCTCTTCTACATGAAACGAAATATCATTCACAGCATTAAACTTTCCAAATTTCTTACTTACATGTTCAACTTCTAATGCTCTCATACTTTTCTCCCGATCTACTCTAAGTGATTTGATTTTCAATTAGCAAATGTTTATAAACTAAATAAGGTCTTGTTTTTTGTACACCAAAGAGGCAACCGCCCATAATATTCCTATCCATAAAATCATTATCACATATCCTTGTCCTATTGTCTGCCCTTTCATTCCCCCCAGTAACTGTACTACATTCACATAATTGGTTGGAATCACACCCAGTACCATACTATTGCGCATTGCAGATTGAGCTCCTATATATATTCCAAATGTCGCACAAATTGATAAGATCCCAATTACCAAACTATTTGCTCCATTATGAGCTATCACCGAAATCAAAGTTGCAAGAAGAGACTCTACAATTAAAAACATTAAAATAAAAGGTACACACGTTACTATAAAAACACTTAACTTTTCATAATTATAATTTTCAATAGGGACAAATATTCCTTGATCATTTACATAGTATGGTATCTCGCTTATTCCCCAGTATGCTTGCTCTTCTCTTTGTTCCGTGTCACGAAATGCGGATGATAGAAATAGTGTTGGTTTTTCATTATATATACTTCTAACCTCAGTAATGTCATATGCATACTTATCTTCTAACACAGGTACGTTAGATGCCCCTTTCCCGTATACCACTGTTAATATGACAAAGGAGACTATAATTGGGCTAACTAAAAAAACGAAACTATACAATACACCCGCGACTAACTTAGATGCTAGAATATGTACTCTACTGAATGGCTGCATAAGTAAAAACTTTACACTTCCAGTGTCTCTATCGTCTGAAACTATATTGACCAATAGCAATATAGGTAAAGTTAAAAGAGCCAATGGAAAACCAACACGTAAAAATACATATACAAAGTTCCATCCATTCATTTCATATAAATTAGGTAATGCAATATTTTTTTCTCTCAGATGATATAAAAATGGAAGATACCTATCTTGAAATTTAATAACTGACTCAGTCTGTTCTGATAAGATATACTTTCCATACAATACTTTCTCACACTCAACTATCTCAATGTTAGCTTCTAGCTCATCTCTCCTATTACCACTTTTGATTGCAGATATCTTCCTTTCATATAGATCAGGTAATTGCTTGGCAACTTCAGCAGTTTTCAGGAATTTCATCTTTTCAGCATTTCTTTTAGACCCTTCTGCCATCGCTTCCAGCTGGTTAACCAATCGGAAGATGCTCATTTTATTATATTTTGCTAATTCTAACTTTGATGCAATTTCACTTTTATCTTTTTGAATACAGTTCATAATAAAAGTAAATATTAAGCAACAGTATAAAATGAAGATTAGCTTATTTTTCTTTAGCTTTATTAGTTTGCGAATTTCCCATAGTATGATATTCAACGAACTACCTCTTTCTACATGATTCATGTTATAGTCTTTAGCCTTCTAAGTTCTTTTTATTTAACTTAGGATAATAATATTTTCATTACAAATGATGGCGATGTAACTGAAACAAGCTCACCATTCTGATTCTTCACAAGAGCTCCTTCATCCATTTTATCAAAGTATTTAATCGCTTCCGATGGTTCTTGACCCCCACAGCAAGCCACTTGCCTCTATGGTAGTCCCCTGAATAAAATAGTCAAAGGTATTAACTCTAATTAGTTGTTTATCCTTGATATATTGAAGAAAAAACATTGCTATAATTAATACAGTAATTGATAATGCTATTATGTATAATCCATTTCTTCTTTTAATATTCGAAAGCATCGATTTCTCCTCTCATATTAAATTATAGTCGAATGTTCTAATATGGTATTCATTCCTTGATATTATTAATATACTTTCTTTGTATATTATTGTCAACTTTATACAGCATGAATTGTTATAAGTTACTCTTATTAGTTATAACTCCCACAAATCACTGCTTGCTAGTTTATCTGATTCACTTGCTAACTCTATGTCCTTGACGCTTTGTAATTCTAGGTTCAAATCTTAATGAATTAAAATCCCACCCTTTCATAATCTCTGTGATGAAAACCACAAATTTAAGTATATAAATCATACTCTATAACGAAAGCTATTTTTACAATAAAAAAAGCAGAAGCGTAGTTTAAATGAACTAGTGAATTTTCTTTAAATCCACGGTATGTTTCATTTTCTACTCTTCTGCCACTTGCGTGACGTAAGGTTCAAGCACACATAGCAAATCAAATCATTGTTTATTGTTGTGCTTTTCCATAATGTGGCCTTGCTCAAGCACATACACTTTGTCACATATTGTCATTGTTGACATATCATGCGTTACTAATATACATATTTTTTCATTGGCTAAAGATTTTACAGTTGATTGGAATATTTCAATAGAATCATCGTCAAGATTTGCAGTTGGTTCGTCAAAAACAATAATTGGAGCTTTTGTATATATAGCTCGTGCAATCGCTATTCTCTGAGCTTGGCCACTTGACAAATTGCCGCCACTCTCTCCTATTAACGTATTAAATCCATTTGGCAAAGATTCAATATATTTCAATATATTTGCACTAGATGCTGCATTCCTCATCTCCTCTAGATCCGGCTCATCTTTTGACATAATTATATTTTCCGTTACAGATCCCGAGAACAAGTAATCTGTAGGAGGCACATATGCAACTTGCTGCATTATTTCCTCTCCCTGAAGAATACCCGAAGTACACTTTAACTTAACATTCCCTTTCTGAGGAGAATAAAGCCCTATAAGAAGTTTAAGTAGAGTGCTTTTACCACTCCCGCTTTTCCCTACAATCCCCGTAATAACCTCTTTTGAAAATGATGCGTTGATATCTTCCAGAATATTGCTAGTGTTGTCGTTATCATATGAAAAACTCAATTCTTCTACTAATATCTCCAATGCTTCAACTGGGCTTGCTGCTATTACTTCTTTGTCACCTGGTAGATCATAAAGCATTCCAATTCTGCCTGAAGAAGCCGTAGCTTGACTTACTGATGAAATTGCGCCAGAAAATTTTTCTAAAGGGCTAACTATATAATTCAGGAGTTGTACAATTGCAATTAGGCTACCTACAGTAGTCTCACCTTTCATGACAAAATATGAACCAACACCAATCGCAACCAAGAACATTGCATTACCCACAAAAGTTCCTGCAAATCCTACAAAACCTTCCCAAAAACCTAATCTCATTCCACTTTTTAGCTTCTTATCATAAGCATTATAGACTTTTGATTTAACTTTGCTTTGCATGAAAAATACTTTGATTAGCATAATTCTACTCATGAATTCCTGCATTATGCTACGATTAATCTCATCATTTGCTTTATCAAGTGTGCTTGCCTTTTGCATAAAAGGAGTTATTCCCCCCATAACAAGCATTAAAAATGGTATAAGAGCCATCATAATAATCGCCATTTTCCAACTCAAGAAAAACAATGAGGCTGTGGCAAAAACAGCGGAGACCACCCCGCCTAACATGCTCTTAATTATATCAATAAAACAATTGCTTACCGCTTGGATATCAGTAGTTAATTTGGTTAAAACTCTCCAGTATGCTGCTTGGATATATCAACCATCCGCCTTGAAAATATAATAGACATCAGCTCTATCCTTAGATTACGTTCTATTTTACCATAAATCAATTTCGCAATAACCGAATGTATCATGGTAATTATTCCCCCAATACCAATTATTGAGAGTGCCCACGTTCCAACTGATATGAGTGGCATATCAATATCGCCTGTAGCAATATCAATAAATAGTTTTAGGAAATATGCTATTGACAAAGTTATAATAATGTTAATAATTACCAGAATAGCATATATTATAAGCAGAAACCTTGTTCCTTCAGTCTTCATGTAAATCCATTGAATCCCATATTCATTTCTTTTCATAATAAATTCGTTCCTTCCGCCTATCCTCTGTTATACTTATTTATATGAAGTCCTAGTAATTAAATCAGTATAAATTGATAGCTGCACTTATAAGAGCCGCAATACCCAAAACAATTGCCAATACTGCCCATTTACTTTTCTTATTATTTTTTTTTGCATAAGCAACCCCTAAGCAGCCACAAATGATAGTGGAAACGGCAACAACTATACCAACAATATATCCGATATGCATTAATCTACCTCCATTTTGTTTACTTTATTTGATAGTTCGGCCATTATGGTAGCAGCCACTATAAGGCCCACACCACTAATTAACAAGTTGGGCAGAATGCCATTCACATTGATTGCGGCATTTCCATAGATAGCACTCAGTAAAAAGGCACTTATCAGCGTTGTTGGAACGGATTTTTGAATAAATCCAATTCGAAGGGACACAACCCCGATTCCGCCAAGGGCTATAACGGCAACACATGATGTTTCCAATGCGTCCATCACTAAATCCATTGTAATAACGTCTTGTACGACGATTGGTGAAACTGATTCCGTTATGCTGAAAACTATATAAGGAATTGAAGTACAAATTAACATCGATACAGATGTAAAAGAAAAGACTAACAGCAATTTTGCAAGCAGTATTTTACTCCTGCTTATGGGATAAGAAAACAGTAGCGACGCCCGTTTTCCTACATACTCCCCAATAATCAATCTCGAATACATGATTGCTGACATAGTACTGAAAACGGTCAGGCTGATTACCCCAGTTAGGCGAAAAATATTCGTATAGCTTCTAAATACAATCTCACGGGCACTGCTATCTTCGAGCTGTGCAGCACAGGCTATAAAATAGATTAGCCCAATCAGAACAATGCAAATAACTACACTTGCCACCATATAAGTACGCATATTATTCCGTTTAATTTCCAATCTGATTAACTTCAGCACGATATGCCCCCCCCCGCTCATGATATTGAAAAAATAATCTTCCAGTCGTATGCCAGCTTGCTCTTTTATATTATTAAGAGAAACCTCTTGTACGACTGTACCGTTTACAATAACGCCTACCCTATCAGCAGTATGCTCAATCTCGCTTAGAATGTGGCTGGATAACAAGATTGACATATCGTGTTTTTGAATAAGCGTAAGAAACAGATGCCGCATATCGCGTATTCCCATAGGGTCAAGACCGTTTATCGGTTCATCTAAAATCAGTAGTTGCGGCTTGTGAATAAAAGCCCTTGCAATACCTAATCTTTGGCGCATACCAAGTGAAAATTTAGCGACAGGCTTTGTTCCTGTTTCGCTTAACCCTACCATCTCAAGGGCAGTTTCCACTCCAAAACCTTTTGTACCCATATAATCAAGATGTATCTCCAAGTTTTCTTACGCCGACAAATGTTCATAAAATACCGGCGTTTCAATCAAACTGCCGATTACCCGTAGTATTTGTTCTCTGTTCTTAGTTACGCTTAATCCCAACACCTCAACAGTTCCGCTGGTTGGGAATATCAAGCCTGTAATCATTTTGAATATTGTCGTCTTTCCTGCGCCATTGGCTCCTAAAAAGCCGTAAACACAGCCCTTTGGCACGGTCAAATTACTGTCTTTGACAACAAAGGTATTATCAAACTTTTTGGCAAGATTTTTGATTACTATAATTGGTTCGCTTTTCATTCTGACCTCCGGCTATTCATAAATTTCATTGATAACGCTGTCAAGCAACGTACAGAACACTTCAAAATGATCGTAACCAAGTATCTCTTTGCTTGTTACGATAGCTAGTAATGCGTTGAATATCCCAATTGCTTTTTCCTTGCTCATTTTCAATTTAAGATTGGAATTAAAAATATTATCTGCAATAAAATTAGCACTGATTTTTCGGCTTTTTTCTATCCATTCTTCGGGTGCTCTGTTTAGAAAACTGATAAAATCTGGGCTATTGCGCTGTGTGAGTATATTGGTTTTGTTGTATTCAAGATATAATTGTTTCAGCATATGACATATATCTTCTTTCTCTGGAAATGCAGGAAGTGTTTCTTCAAGAGCTTTGTGCCGTTCTTGAAAAACATCAAATACTCTACAAAACAAATGCTCCTTAGAATCAAAGAATGCATAGAAAGCCCCTTTGGATATCCCAACCTTTAAGCAGAGTTCATCAATTTTTGTTTTCTTATAGCCAATCAACATCCAACTTTTCCCGCATTCATCTATTAGTTTATTTCGGATATTGTCTTTTTCTGCATCTGAAAAACTTCTTGCCATAGTCACTCTCTCCTTTATATAAACATATGACCCAACAGATTATTTAAGTCATTGATTTAGTTTATCTTATTTTACAATTTTTGTTAACAATTTTTCTATAGAGCACTGTTTTGTTTGCACTAAGGCTAGCCGATGGAAACTTCATACCGATGGCTGTGAGTTATGAAAATTGTGGGTTTTGCTTTTAAAGCGTAAAATCAATAGAAGTGAGCTGGCGAAGAAAATCGGTTTAACTAGTAACGCTGTTTGTAGGGTACAGCATTTTGTATCCAAATCGTACCCAACTTTTACTCAACATACAGTACTAATTTAAGACATTGTATGATAAATTACTATAATTATATAAATAAAAAAAAGCCCACAAGCCATTGAAAATACTGGCTTGTAGGCTTTTTATCTATGCTTTAAATGTTGAAACTAATTTATAACTAGTTTCCTATTTGGTTTGCGACTTTATCCACTTATCCAATAAAAGCTTATTAGCATATAATCTATTACCTATTCTTACTGAAAACCCAATATTGGGTGTATTAGGTAGTTCTCTATGGTAGTCCCTTGAATAAAATAGTCAAGAGTATAACTTTTAGTGGTTGCTTATTTCTGTAATAGGCAAATGAAACCCCCACTATAATTAATGCAATTCTACTTGCTGAGGAATCTCCTGTTTCTTTTAATTCCACATGCCCTAAGTATGTATAATCCTTATCCGCTAACTCACCACTTTGAATTAATGAATTTATTAGATTTTCTTCCCAACTTAACCCACCATTACTTTCTGCTTTCACATTATTAGAATTGAACGAGTATAAAATACTAACTATTAAACAAAAAAACTAAAGTACTTACTACTATCTTTCTTATTTTCATTATATAACTCCTTTAGAAATGTTTGAATATTGATTTTACCTCAACGTGTTACTATATAATATACTGTACCTGTATAAAATTGTAAATTTATCATCTAAATACGTATTTATTATATTTAACTTCTTATTATATTGTAAATTAAAGGTTTTAATATCCATTCTTCGGCATCCATACAATAGTTCTTCATCTTCCTTACATGCAAAAAAAGCTCAAAAACATTGAATTTCAATGCTTTTGAGCTTTTAATATATAATTTATTAAAGAACTACTGTCCCATTTGTTTTGCAACTTCAGCTGCGAAATCTTCTTCTTTCTTTTCGATACCTTCGCCTGTTTCGAAACGAACGAATCTCTTGATAACGATTGGTGCACCAATTTCTTTTGCAACAGAATCAACATATTTTTGAACTGTTAAGTCACCATCTTTAACATATACTTGATCTAATAAGCAGATTTCTTTTAATTGTTTTGCTAAACGTCCTTCGATCATCTTTTCTACGATGTTTTCTGGTTTCTTAGCATTTGCTGGATCGTTCATAGCCTGAACCTTTAAGATTTCTCTTTCATGAGCTAAGTATTCTTGAGATACTTCTGCATCACTTGTGTACTTAGGATTCATAGCTGCGATTTGCATTGCTACGTTTTTCGCACATTCTCTTGTAGCTTCATTGTAAACAGAAGATTCAACTTCTACTAAGATACCAATTCTTCCGCCACCGTGTACATAAGATTCAACAAAACCATTTTCAGCAACGATTTTTTCAAATCTTCTGATGTTCATGTTTTCGCCGATAATAGCGATTTGGGATGCTAAAGCTTCTTTTACTGTCTTAGTAGTATCAGCTGCCCATGGCTCAGCTAAAAACGCTTCAATATCTGTAGCTGTTGTGTTAGCTGCTTGAGCTGCTACTTCTGCTACATAAGATACGAATGTGTCATTCTTAGCAACGAAGTCAGTTTCAGAGTTAACTTCAACGATAGATGCAATTTTACCGTCAGCACTTACGTTAGTAGCACAGATACCTTCTGCTGCGATTCTTCCTGCTTTCTTTTCAGCTGCTGCAAGTCCCTTTTCTCTTAAGAACTCAACTGCCTTTTCCATATCACCATCAGTAGCAGCTAATGCTTTTTTACAATCCATCATTCCTGCACTGGTCATTTCTCTTAACTCTTTAACCATTCCTGCTGTTATAGCCATTTTAATTCCCTCCATAATGTTTAGTTTATATTATTATCGGATGTTCTTATAGGATTCACTTGGAGTAGTCTCATATTCGTTTGTAATGAATCCTTTACCATTAGAATACACGTTTAAACGATTCGTATGCTAACTCAGGTTCATTACGTACGATAGATTGAATGCTATTTCGATCCGAATGTTTCTGTTATTAAAAGAATGTCTTAACAATCGATAGTACGCGATGCGAACTTTCATTCTTTTTAAGAACTAAAAACGCTTCAGCCTAACGATTCTAGTCAGGCTGAAGCATAATTATTCACGATATATTATAAGATATCGCTTGCTACAGCGCCTAATTATTCTTCAATTGATTCTTCTGCTACTTCTTCAGTAGTATCAGTTAATTGAACACCTTGGTTTGCTTCAATAACAGCATCTGCCATTTTAGCAACGATTAATTTAACTGCTCTGATAGCATCATCATTACCAGGAATTACATAATCAAGTTCTTCTGGATCACAGTTAGTATCTGCAATACCGATTAGTGGAATTCCAAGTGTGTGAGCTTCTTGAATACAGATTCTTTCTTTCTTAGGATCTACAACGAAGATAGCATCAGGAATTTCTTTCATGTCCTTGATACCGCCAAGGTTCTTTTCAAGTTTTTCCCATTCTTTCTTTAATTCGATAACTTCCTTCTTAGGAAGAACTTCGAATGTACCATCGTTAGCCATAGTTTCGATTTCTTTTAATCTTTTAATTCTTGATTGGATGGTTTTAAAGTTAGTTAACATACCACCTAACCATCTTTCGTTTACATAGTACATACCGCAACGTTCTGCTTCAGATTTAACTGAATCTTGAGCTTGCTTTTTAGTACCTACGAAAAGAATTTTACCACCGTTAGCTACTACATCTTTGATTGCATAGTATGCTTCGTCAACTTTACCTACAGATTTCTGTAAGTCGATGATGTAGATACCATTTCTTTCTGTGTAGATGTACTCAGCCATCTTAGGGTTCCATCTTCTTGTTTGATGTCCAAAGTGAACACCAGCTTCAAGCAATTGCTTCATTGAAATAACGCTCATTTTATAATCCTCCATTTGGTTTTAACTTCCGTACAAGTTAGCTCTTAGCAAACTAATTCGTCATAAATTAGCACCATGCTTTGAATCTTGTACGTGTTTTTTGACTAATCAAGTATACCATACAAAAAATGAAATATCAAGTCATTTTTTTAATAAAATTACATTTTAATCCCCTTTTTTGCGCACGTTATTTGCGCATAACAAGTTTGTGGTGCGTAAGCATAAACTTGCGTGTAAAAATAGCTCTTTATTTTTCACACTATCATCGATATCTTCCGCTTTTTCAAGGCTTTTTCGTGATTTTCTCTGCAATCTCTTTAAAACCTACTCCCAATGGCAAACTATAATTATTTGTTCGTATTTTACTTGAATAGTTATTTGAAATTAAGTATCGGTTAAACTCTTCCCAATCATCAATAAGACCAGCTTCTTCTATTACTTTTGCTACTGCTTCTGATCCCATTCCTGACTTGATTTGAAACTCTCGTAGCTCAGTAGCTACCGAAGTTGGTGAAGGAACTTCTGCATTTTCATTTTCTATCTTATCTTTTGTAGTATCTAAACTCTCTGTTACCTCAATCGGCTTTGTTTCAGAGTCACTCTCTTTGATCTCATTTGTTTCCTCAATCGGTTTTGTTTCAGAGTCACCTTCTTGGATCTCTTTTGTTTCCTCAATTGGCTTTGTTTCAGAGTCACCCTCTTGGACCTCATTTGCTGACTCTTGGCTTACTTCGTTTTGTGTCCCTTCTGTTGGGTGAGGACTTACCGCTTCTTCTAATCCCTTGGTCGGCTCTGGTGTCATGCTAATTAAACTTTCATTCTTGTTTTCCGGTTTTGGCGTTACCGTCCCTTTTAAAATGCTAAGATCTAATTCATTCTCATCCTTCATTACCATACCTAATTCTTTGGCTGCCGCAATGATTTCATTCTCAGACATCGTTTGTTTTGTTTGCTTATTGCCAAAGGAACAAACAATGACTGTTAATATAATACCAACACCGATACCTCGCATGTAATACTTAACTCTCATCCGTTATAGACCTTTCCATCTCTCATTTCTTCTGTAGAAAGCGAATTTATCATAATGTAGTTCGCTCCTCCTATCTGACATCTTTCATACGATTTTTACCGTAAATACCGATTACGAGTTGTACCTCTCCTTGCCCTATTCCAAGTTTTTTTGAGATATCAAGAACTGAATAATTTTGATTATGAAGTTTTAATATGGCTTGTGTTTTACCTCTAACTTCGTCCTCTACCTTATCTAGTTCTTTTGATGATTGTTCTTTTTCCTTGTTAGGATTTAAAACAAGCTCTTTTGTTTCATTCAATGTTTCCATCGGATCACGTGTCATTTGTTCATAAGCTTGATACGAATTATCTTTTTGGATAGTATCCATTTTACTATAGAGCTTTTTATATTCCTCTTCTTTATTCGTAAGCATACTATAAAGAAATACTACTTCGTCATTGTTATGTTCTATTTTTGCCAACACCTGTTCACTATAATCATGAACGGCCATGATTGTCTCATTGGATAATTTACTAAGTGTTTCCTTGGTATTTTCGATACCAATTGCAATTTCTTCCTCTGCCAATTGTCTAATTTGATGCTTAATGGATAACATTTCTTCTTCAGTCATTTGTTTTGAAGGGAAATCTAATGAAACTTCATTCTCCAACTCTTCATTTCTATCCACTACAAAAAAACTTATAATGAGAATTGCAATACCAAGAATTAATAATATAATCTGTGTAGTTGTCATATAAAACGTATTTCCCCTTTAAATTCTAATATCGATTCCACCAAAGGATGAACGATTTTTTTCTTTTCCTGATTCCTCTTTTTTAGAATCCTTTTTCTTTTTTTTATTACCCTCGTAACTATTGTTGCCTTTTTCTTTTGCATCATAACGATACTCTTGATTCACACTTTTCTTTGTGGGAACTGCCTGCGCACTATTGTGTTTTATTTCCTGATTCATTTTCGTAGCCATTACTTGTTGCTCCGTAATTGGCTTATGTACCTCTGAATGCTTCATGTAGGAAGCTTCTTGTGATTTTGGTACCATGGATATCATTTCAACTGGTGAAATAGCCATAACTTAAACTCCTTTCAAAGAAGTACTTAGATTGTATCCGAATCATAGTATGGCCCAACACGAATGTCTGCTTCTTCTCTTACTAAAGTACATCGAGCCATTTCAGTCCTCACAAAATAAACAACATTAGAAATCACCACTTTACAACCAGGATATATGGTACTTCCTATTTTAACACATCCTCGATCATTATTATCAATGATAGCCCTTAATTTTTCTTGTGTATGTTCCAGTTCTTTTAATTTCTTTGTGTTACTTTCTTTTACACCAGTAATTGTTCGAATGGAAACGATTTTATCTGTCGGTAACTTTTCACCTGCTTTTATCTTTCGAGCAAATAAAACCAATGTCTGGTTAATTTTTTCTTGCTCTTTCTCTATTTCTGAGATTTGTTTATCGTTTCTACGATATTCTTCCAGCATCGCTGGATCAATACCGACTTCTAAAAGCGTATTCGTTCCCATTACAGAACCAACCGTTTTAGCCATAATCATAGTTCCCGAGCGAATCTCACCACCAGTAATAAAACCTCGTTTTCCATCCACTATTATATCACCACTTGCAGTCACATTGCTATGAAGAATTGCTTCTGTTGAAATGTAACCACCTGCTGTTATATCCGCATTTTCAATGAACTTCGTAATGATATTGCCTTCTGCATGCAAACTCCCTTTGTTCATTCCTTGAATTCCGCGTTTTAGTATTATCTGCCCTCCTGCATATAATGTAGCACCTTCTACCACATCATCCACAATGATATCACCTTTTGCCTTTACTGTATATCCAGTACGTACACTGCCTTTAATGTGCACATTTCCAACATAATTAATATCACCTGTTGTTGCATCAACATTGGCCGGAACTTCATAGGTATTCTCAACAAATACCTTTTGATCGATTACTGTTGCATGCCCAGCGACATCGGAGTACATTGACAACCCATCTTCAGATAAATGAATGTTTCTCCCATGACGCAATATCTTTTTTTCAACCTTATGTGGTGTAATCACAGCCCCACAAACATCCATACCTGCTTTTCCAATTACTGCAGGTTGTAAGGTAGCAAGTAAGGCACCTTTTTCAACTTTACTAAAATTCTCAAGTTGATGGAAATCAACGGAGCCATCTTCATTTGTTTTCGGTTTTCTACTTAAATCTGTATTAAAATGATAGGTGATTTTTGCAGATTTTCCCTCTACAACCGGCAAATAGGTCGCTAGTTCAAGTTCTGTACAATAAACGGGATGTAGTATAAATTGATCAATCTTACTTTCATTGATCCCATATTTTACCCCTGCTTGTATCAAATACTTAAGTATTTCTTCTCTACTAAGTCGTTCTCCATTCATTGATGGTGGATAAAACCTTCCATATGCTTTGGTTTTATCTGGCGTTACGCGAATCATAGCACATTCTTTTATCGGCTTAACCGTTTGTGTACTAATCTTTATCACTTTGCTATCTTTTAAACTTAGCACCTCATTCATCACTAATTTCAAATCATAAGTGATGGATTGTCTTTCTAAGTAGCTTGCAACCTCTCTAACATCAAGTTTTGTCCCATGCTTTTGTTCTGGATATAATATCATATAGACTCCATCCGGTCTTACATCCAATTGAAAATAACTATTCATAATGCTAATCCCCCTACACCTTTATGCAAACATTACTAGCGCATAAATAATTCAATATAGTTGCCTAGTTTTATCCTCATCTTTTGAATCGCTTTGGTATGTAACTGCGAAATTCTTGATTCAGATACCTCTAAAATCATACTAATCTCTTTTAATGTGAGCTCCTCATAGTAATAAAGTACAATTACCTTTTTCTCTTTCTCCGTTAAGTACTCTAATGCATTTATCAATAATTCCTTTAGCTCTTGTTTTTCAACTACCTTATCTGGTTGTGAAAATTCCCCTCCATAAGTACTCTCTATAAAACTTTCCCCTTGTTCCATATATTCATCAAGCGAAACCAAATTTGATATATTGGTTTGGTTTTGCCAAATTTCTAATTCAGATGTTGATATTTCAAGTTCAGCAGCAATCTCATCATCTGTTGCAATCCTACCATAAAGATTTTCAATTTTCTGATACGCTGCATCTAATTTTTTTTGCTTTTGACGTAAGGTTCTTGGTATCCAATCCATTTTACGTATCTCATCTAGTATCGCTCCTCGAATTCGAAGAGAAGCATACGTTTCGAATTTAACACCTTTTTCATAGTCGAATTTATCAATCGCGTCGATTAATCCAAAGGTTCCATAACCAACCAAATCATCATATTCTACATTATAGCCTAAATACATACTAAGTCTTCCTGCTACAATCTTAACTAAATTTACATATTCTAAGATGATTTTCTCTCGAATCTCAGGTGTTTTCTTTTTACTATATAATTCCCAAAGTTTATTTCTACCCTCAATATTCATCGACGTTTTCTCCTGTACATAATATTTCTTATTCCCCGACTGCTAACAAAAAATCATCAGTAAAAAAACGGTTTACTATTCACCAGTTTCTGATTCCCTTACATCCTCTTCTAAAGTCACACTTTCTTCGTCTGTATAAATGCCCGCAGATTTCATTTCTTCTCTTGTTTTATTCACATAGTTTGCAAATGCTTCTTTGTTCATCTTTGATAGAATACGGTTTACAATAAGTCCAAGTACATAAAAAACTAATAATACAACCAATATTACTTTTAACATATTAAGTAAACTAAACTTATTGATAATACAAATAATACTTGCTATAGCACCAGCACTTAACATAATAATTGCTGGGATATTTTTATATTTCATCGTGGCTTCCTACCTTTCTCACAGTGTTTTCAGCGGTTTTCCTACCGATCGAATAATTAATTCTCCGTTTTCCGGATAAAATTCAATGGTTCGTCCGTAATTAAGACCGGTATCTTCTGCAATAATTGGTATCTTAAGTTGGTGCAGTATCTGTTTTGTTGCTTCTACATTCCTTTCACCAACCCGTAGCATTTCATTGTTTGATTGAAATGCAAACATCTGTGCTCCACCTGCAATCTTTGCAATCATTGATGTTTTTGATGCTCCCATTTTTAAAAGCCTCTTTATTAATTCATCAATTCCAGTATCTGCAAATTTGGCAACATTTCCATTGTTACGTATTTTTGTACTATCTGGCAACATAACATGTACCATTCCAGCTATTTTCTTCGTAGTATCGTATAAAACAATTCCGACACAAGAACCTAATCCTAACGTCGTTATTGCATCTGGCGCAACACAAACGTTCATGTCTGCCATCCCAACTTTTATCATCTCCCCCATCAACTCACCTACATTCCTAGGGATGTAAGAATGGTATTATACGATTCTAAAGTTGGTATTAAAATAAAATAGCCATTTACTTCTGTCCCTTTATTTCCGAATTCTGTTTCAATTAATAATGCCTTATCGCTAATTTTACTAAACTCTATTGCTGGTACGCTTAAAATGGCTCCTGCCATATCAATTGCCATATATGGAACACTTGATGTAATCGTTAAGTTCGTTAACGTAGAAAGTGAATTTAGATAAGCTCCTGCAATGATATTTCCAATTTCCTGTAAGGCAGATAATTCCATCTCTGTAAAGCAATCACTTCCATCTCCTAAACCAGCCATTAACATATTTACAATTTGATGCGCTGGCTCTTTTTCTAAGATGAACATTATCATTCCATCAATGCTACCTTCCAGCGTTAATAATATTCCTACAACTAAATTTTCAGCCCCACCAATTAATTCTGATAAATCTTTAAATTCAAGTAATTCAATTTTAGGGACATTCATATCTACTTTAGAATTTAACATTTGAGATAAAGCGGTTGTTGCATTGCCTGCTCCTATGTTTCCAATTTCCCTTAATACATCAAATTGAACAGAATCCATAGAGTCCAATTCTACTTCTGCCATTTCTAACTCCTTTCACGCCGATAATTACTCTTACGAAGAACAAAAGGCTGTTGCAAAGCGATACATTGCTAAGGCTTTGTGTACCATCGCATGTAAATCAAGTTTTGCTACAGCCTTTTATCTTACTTCCTTGACTATTTGTCTATAATTACCGCCTGTAAATTTAATAAAGAAATCAATGTATCACCATGCTTTCCTACCCCATATAGATAAGAAGCTTTCTCATCATTTGATAATCCTGTATTAAAATCTATATTTTCATCTTCTAATGTAACCACTTCTTTGACTTCATCTACAATAATTCCAATTGCTGATTGTGGCTCAAATTTTATTATAATGATTCTTGAAGCATTCGTTATTTCATCCGCTTCTAATTGAAATTTTAAACGTAGGCTCATAACTGGTATGATTTCTCCACGAATATTAATAACACCTTTAAAATAAGATTGTGATTTTGGAACTCTAGTAATACGTTGCATACGAACAATGTTATCAATGTACTGTATGTCAATACCATACTGTTCATTTCCAAGTTTAATCACGATGTATTGCTTTAAATCTGCTACTACACTATTATTTATCTCCATACTAAGCCTCCTATACCAAAGCGTTAACGTCAAGAATCAGCGCTATTTCGCCATCACCTAAAATAGTTGCACCGCTAATTATCTTGCTGTTATTGATATACTTACCGATGGACTTAATTACGATTTCTAATTGACCGATTAGATTATCAACAACCAAACCAGCTAACTTATCACCCTTTTTCACAATAACAACTGTGAGCTCGTTTACATCTTCTTTGCTGTCTGCAACATCTAGGACTTTCGTTAGACGGACAAGTGGTATTACGTTACCACGAAGGTGAATTACTTCTTTCGTTTGAACGTATTTAATATCCTTTGTTGATACATTTTCAATGGTCTCAATACTTCCTAATGGTATTGCATACTTTTCTGATCCAAGCTCAACCATAAGCGCTTGAATAATTGCTAATGTAAGCGGTAAGTGGATTATGAATTTGCTACCCTGACCTAATTCAGTTTTTGTTTCAATGCTTCCACCAAGTGCCTCAATTTTTGTTTTAACAACATCAAGTCCCACTCCTCGTCCAGATACATCCGATATCACTTGCGCGGTGGAAAAGCTTGGCTTAAATAATAGATCTATAATTTCCTTATCTGACATGATGGTAGCTTGTTCTTCTGTAATTGTTCCTTTATTGATCGCACTTCGTTTTACCTTTTCAACGTCAATTCCAGCTCCGTCATCACGTACTTCAATGACAACATTGTTACCTTCTTGATATGCGTCTAAGAAGATAGAACCAACCTCTGATTTGCCCAAACGTATTCTTTCCTCATTGGATTCTAACCCATGATCTGCTGCGTTTCGTAACAAATGCATTAAAGGATCACCGATTTCATCAATTACAGTTCGATCAAGTTCAGTATCTTCACCTGTCATAAAAAGTTCCATGCTCTTACCAAGTTTCTTCGATAAATCACGAATCATACGTGGGAATCGATTCACAACACTTTCAATTGGAACCATTCGTACTTTCATAACCGATTGATGAAGATTTGTTGTAATGCGCTCAAGATATTCAATTTGCTCATGGAAACTTGTATTCTCTCTTGTCTTTGACTCATTCACATTCATAGAAACAAGACCATTCTTTGCAATAATTAATTCACTAACTAAATTCATTAAATCATCTAATTTTTCAATATCGACACGTACAGAGCGATTCACAACTGGTTTTGCAGTCTGCTGATTTGCTGTAGCTGTAGTGCCTCTTTGAGGTGCATTGCTTTTAATTGATGAACTAACACCTGTTTTGGAATTATTCTCTCTTGTACTTTGAGCCTCATCTTCAACTATTTTCTTTGGTTCTATTCTATGTACAATTACATCCTTAATTTCAGATATACCAAGGACTAATTTTTCAACTTTTTCTGCAGTTTCCTTCGTAAGTAATACAACTGTGAAATCATAATCGAATTGTTCATCTTCAATATCTTGAACTTCTGGATTGGATTTAATAACATCACCGATTTCTTCAAAGGCTTTAAATACTAAATATGCTCTTGCAGATTTTAAAATACAACTTTCCTGGATAGTCACCGTAATTTCATAAGCGTTTCCGCCATCTTCATACATTTTTGCAATGGCACGTTCCTCATGATCTGCAAGTGAAAGTTCTTTCATAGCCTCCTTCACCTTTTCTTCACCATCATTTTTATTTGCATTCAATGACGCTGCTGTCAAAGGCGCATCCGCTTCTTTTGTCACGGAAGCATTCTCTGCCTGAACTTCCTTCTGGGCAGTAAGACCATCTTTTAGAATACGATTTAATGAAGATAAGATGTCTTCGTAATCTTCCTCCCCTTCATTCCCTGAGTTTACAATGTTAGTTAAATAAGACTCAAGTGCATCCAATCCGCGAAAGAGCACATCTACTAATTCCGCTTTCACACTCATCTTTCCAGTACGTATTTCTGAAAAAACATTTTCCATGTCGTGAGTTAAACGTTGCATTCTCTTATATCCCATGGTTCCTGCCATTCCCTTTAACGAGTGTGCAGCACGGAATATTTCATTAATCGTTTCACTATTGTCAGGTTCTTTTTCCAGTATTAATAACTGCTCATTTAAACTCTGAAGATGTTCTTTCGTTTCATCAATAAATATTTCTAAATATTGGCTTACATCCATTTTATCTCACCCCTACATTCTTCGTAATAGAACTGGCAACATCCGATATAGAAACAACTTCATCCACATAACCTGCTTCTTTTATAACTTTCGGCATTCCATAAACAATTGATGTTGCCTCGTCTTGTGCTATTACGTAAATATTTTTTTTATCATTTAGTTGCTTGATGCCATATGTACCATCTGCGCCCATACCAGTTAGTATGACGCAGGTTATTTCATCGTAATTTGCATCTAAAAGAGATTCGTACATGATGTCTGCACATGGTCTTAACCCATTCCTTGGTGGCTCATCCGTAATATGGATTTGATGTGCTTCTCCATTTTTAACAAGTCGAAGTTGTCTTCCACCCTTGGCAATATAAACGACACCTTTTTTTAATATTTCACCATGCTCTGCTTCTTTTACCTTAACTTTACTCATTTCATTTAATCGTTGCGCTAATGAATTTGTAAAACCCTCAGGCATATGTTGAACTACAATCACAGGAGAATCAAGGTTACCTGGAAGCTGTGGTATCACTTGTTGTAAGGCTTTGGGCCCACCCGTGGAACACGCGAGTGCAACTATTTTTTGTGATCCTTTCATTCCTCTTACAAAAGTTTGCTTTGTTATGGGTTCCTTCGTGATTTCCTTAAGCTCTCTTGTTGTAGAAAGAACTGTGTCAATCACATCCTTTTTATCCTCGAGATTCTCACTCTCATAGTTCTGATACTCCATATGTAAAGCAATGCATAGCGTCTTAAGAATCTTATCCCTAAAGCTATGATTCTTCGCTTGAATGTAGCTCTCTGGCTTCGTAACGAAGTCAAAAGCTCCCAATTCTAAGCATCGTATGGTTTCTTTTGCTCCTTCTTTGGCCAAAGTACTAACCATGATGATCTTGTGCTTTATATGTAATTTGTTCAGTTGTTCCAAAAACTCAATACCGCTCATTCTTGGCATATTAATATCCAAAAGAATGGCATCATATTTTTGGGGATATAAGGTAACAAGATCAAATGCCTCTAAACCATTGGATGCAATATCACTTATAACAAATCTCTCATCTGATTTAATTATATCAGATATAAGTCTTCTCATAAGTGCAGAGTCATCAACAACTAAAATATTTTTTCTCATAAGTTAATTTAGACCTCTTTCTTTTCTTCTCCGTTTTCTTTCTTCTTCGAAGATATATCGGACTATGATTTCTCTATCCTCTTTCGTTATATTAACAAATTCCACGCGATACTCATATTTCCCATTACGATTGGAGGTAGGTTGACAAGTAATAATTTTAGTTTCTATTTTAAAATTTTTTAAACCTTGCGCTGTAAATAAAGAAAAAGAGGTCATTAATAACTCAGCTTGTAATTGTTTTTGAGAATGAAAGCGAAGTCCCCCTCCACTAATATCAGTAATTACACCACTGATCCAACTTTTAGGCTCATGACTTTCATCCATCACAAGTCCATACTTAAAATCAATCAGACATTCCAAGCGATAATATTGCCTTCGTTGATTTTTTTCAAGTTCTGAAGTAAACTCAACATTTGCTATAAATAAGTTTTGATTGCGAAAACGTTCTTTCACAACAGCTTTACATTGATATAAACCAAGTTTTGTATAAAAACACAATGAGTATGTTTCACCTACATTAAGTAAAACAACCCTTCCCTTTTGTATCGGCATTGCAATGCTTGCTTTATTGCCTCCTTGTATATCTAACAATTGACTCATGTAGATATTCGGCTTATTAACTGCACCGATTCGATTGTTGCAGTGAAACAGTTCAATCTTATCGCCCACTGTTAGTATATTTCCCCACATTATAACCTCCATGAACTACATATCGTATTTATACTTCTGTCAAATCGAATACTTACAAACTAATGCTTTTTGAAAATGTATTTCGATTTAATCAAGCTTGTAAATAACTGAGATATGCCTTTTTTCTGCATTTGGACATCCGTAACATCATCGCATAGCTTTGCAGCAAGTTTCTTATACGCAATCGCTGATGGTGAATTCTGATAAATCATTGTTACCGGGCTTTGCTGTATGACTGCCTTTAATGCCAAGGGATCCTGCGGTATGTTACCTAAATGATCGATGTGAAAATTCAAGAAGTTATCGACAACAGTACTTAATTTTTGATAAATATCATTACCCTCACTATCATTTGATACACGATTTGATATAATATTTATAGTCGTATCTTCTTTTGAGAAATCTTCTTTTTTATTTAATGTCTTTAGTAACGCATAAGCATCTGTGATGGATGTAGGCTCCGGTGTTGTAATCAACAAAACTTCCGATGACGCAGTGACAAATTCAAGTACGTTATCCGAAATACCTGCACCCGTATCTATTATAATAATATCAGCCAATTCATCAAGCTCTACCAATTTATTGGATAAATAAATAATTTGTTCTCTAGTTAATCTAGTTAATTCTTGTATCCCAGAACCGCCTGAAATAAATCCAATTCCTTCTGGTCCTTGCGTTACAATCTCTTTTAACTCTCTTCCATGAAACATTAAGTCTGCCAAATTGTACTTTGGTCGTATACCAAACATAACCTCAATATTAGCAAGTCCAAAGTCAGCATCAAATATAACGACTTTTTTTCCTAACCTTGTCATTTCTACTGCAAGGTTTACCGAAGTACTTGATTTACCAACGCCACCCTTTCCACTGGTAATAGTTATTACCCTTGAACAACCTTTATGAGCATTTTGTTGTCTCACTAATTTTCGTAATTGTTCTGCTTGATCCATCTATTCATTGCCCCCTAAAAGTTGCTTTGCAATCTGTTGAGCATCAATTTTTGAAATATCCTCTGGCACATTTTGTCCATCGGTAACATAAGAAAGCGGTGCCCCTGTTAACATTTTAACGTTTAAGAGATTACCAATCGATGTCGTTTCATCAAGCTTAGTAAAAATCAATCGATAGTCGGTTATTTCAGAATACGCCTCAGTAATTCGAACTAAATCTTTATACTTTGTCGTAGAACTTAACACAAGATAAATTTCTCTGTCTTCTTTCGGAATACAGTTGATTAATTTTTCAATATCATCTCTTTGCTCTTTGGAACGATGTGAGCGACCAGCGGTGTCTACAAAAACAACATCATAGTCTTTATAATCATCTACTACTTCTTCCATTTCATCATAGGCATAAATGACACGCAACGGAATATCTAGGATATTTGCATAAGTACGAAGTTGTTCCACAGCAGCAATTCGGTAGGTATCCGAAGTCATCAAAGCAATCTTTCCTTTTTTCTCAACCTTTATGCTAGAAGCTAACTTTGCAATCGTAGTTGTTTTTCCAACCCCCGTAGGTCCAATAAAAAATACATACTTGGTCTTTCCCTCAGGAAATTCTAAGGTTTGTGCTTGTCCTAATTTTAAGATTAATTTTTGGTATACTACCGCTAATATCGTATCAATCGTAGTATCCTTTTTTAATGTAGGTTCAATTTCATCGATAATTTCATTCACGATTTTTTCGTCTACTTCATTCGAGAGTAGCTGATTGTAAATTAATTGTATCCAAGGCAAACTAAAGTTTTCCACTTCGTTTTCTGCATTAGTTTCTTGTTTTTCTTCATTTCCCTTGTTTGACAACTCTTGCATTTGTTTTTCTAACATTGTTTGAAGATTATTCAACTTCATCTCAATGGAGGAGGAGGCTAATGCTTCCTCTCCTTTCGTTAATCTAGTTTCTTCTTCCAATGCAGATTCGAAATTATTTTTTATCGCTTCAGAATGAAATCCTGTATTTACTGTATTGAAAACTTGCTCTTTTTGCTTTTCATAACCTTTTTTATATTCATCAACAGCTGCAGTTATTTCTACAGTAGACTTTTTGAAGAATTTAAATATCCCTCTTGGGCGAATTGTCTTAATATTCATAACAATCGCATCTTTTCCAAGATCATCCTTTGCTAGCATAATTGCCTCTGTCTCTGTATTGGCTTGAAATTTCTTAATAATCATTATGCTGTCACCATCCCTATTGACTGTAATTCTACATCGGATTCAATCTCATTGTAAGAAATAACAATTAAATCCTTAAAATAATCCTTTGTTAATTTTTTAAAATACATTCTTACAATTGGAGATGTTATAATGATTGGGCTTCGTCCAAGCTTCTCCAATTTATCAACTTCTGATTTAACGGATTGCATTATGATTTGTGTCTTATCAGGGTCTAAATTCAAATAAGCGCCCTGCTCTGTTTGTTTTACAGAATTCATAATTTCTTGTTCGATTTTTGGATCCAATGTTACAACACTTGTCGTGTCATTATCCCCAAAATATTTACTAGAGATTGCGCGCTTTAAGGCTTGTCTTACATACTCTGTTAAAACATCGGTATCTCTCGTTGTTGGAGCATAATCTGCTAGAGTTTCAAAAATCGTAATCAAATCACGTATTGAAATTCCTTCACGCAATAGATTTTGTAACACTTTTTGAATTTCACCAACGCCAAGTAATTTAGGAACTAACTCTCCAATCAAAGTTTGGTTTCCTTCTTGAATATTATTGATAAGATTTTGAACATCTTGTCTTGTAAGCAATTCATCAAGGTGCGTTTTTATTACTTCTGTTAAATGAGTCGCTATAATGGACGGTGGATCAACAACCGTGTAACCAAACGACTCTGCCCTCTCTCTTTGGGCCTCTGTAATCCATAACGCAGGAAGATGAAACGATGGTTCGAAGGTTGGTATACCCGTTATTTCTTCCTCAACATAACCTGGGTTCATAGCCATATAATGATCGAATAATATTTCCCCGCTACTTACTGGTATCCCTTTTATCTTTATAACATATTGATTTGGATTTAATTGTATATTATCTCTTAAACGAATGGTTGGTACAACGCATCCAAATTCTAATGCAATTTGTCTACGAATCAGAACCACTCGGTCAAGCAAATCTCCGCCCTGATTTACATCGGCAAGAGGAATAATTCCGTAACCGAATTCCAGTTCAATTTGATCCACTTGGAGCAAGGAAACCACATTTTCAGGTCTTCTAATTTCATCTGCAGAATCTTCTTCCGTTGCCGCTTCTTCCTCTATGCTAGCAATACGAACACGTTTGTCGATTGTTCTAGCAACAACAATAAAGATAACACCGTAACTAACGAATACAAAGAATGGCAATGGTGTTGCTATTCCTAAAAAGATAAGCGCTCCACCAACCATATATAGTACTTTTGGAATAGAGAATAACTGTTTTACAAGCAAATCTCCAATGTCTGCTTCCTTTGATACCTTCGTAACTAAGATACCGGTACTAAGTGATATCATAAGAGAAGGAATCTGGCTAACAAGACCATCACCAATGGTTAAAATTGCATACTCCTGAAAAGCTGCCCCAGCAGATAGGTTCATTCTTGTCATACCAATAACCACACCACCAACCATATTGATTAAAGTGATGATAAGTCCTGCAATCGCATCACCTTTTACGTATTTCGTTGCACCGTCCATAGCGCCAAAGAAACTAGATTCTTCTTGAATTTTTTCTCGTCGCTCTCTCGCTTGTGCATCGGTTATGGCACCTGTATTTAAATCAGCATCAATTGCCATCTGCTTTCCTGGCATAGCATCTAGTGTAAAACGTGCGGTTACTTCAGATACACGTTCCGAACCTTTATTAATAACCATAAATTGTACAAGTATTAAGATAACAAAGACGATAACACCAATTACAACGTCACCGCCACCAACAAATTCACCAAATTGGCGAACTACTTGCCCTGGATCTCCTGTTGTTAGGATTAATCGAGTTGATGATACATTCAAAGAAATTCGAAATACCGTAGTAAATAATAAGATACTCGGAAATGTTGACATATTTAATACTTCTTGTGAAAATAATGCATTAAACAAGACAATCATAGCAACGGATATGTTTAAGGCTAATAAAATATCCAGTAATACATTTGGCATTGGTATGATTAAGAAAATTATTGCTGAAATAACATAAATCCCAATGGCCATATCTGTCTTCTTCATCTGCCAGTGCCCCTCCTCTTTCTAAATAACCCTTTTTAATTCTTTAATGAATATACATAAGCTAGTACCTCAGCAACCATCTGATACAATTCCCCTGGTATTTCTTCATCCAGATCCACGTTAAAATATAACATACGTGCAAGTGGCTTGTTTTCTACAATTGGAATTTTATTTTCTTTTGCTACTTCTTTAATTTTCCCAGCTATATAATCTGCACCTTTTGCAATTAGTATCGGTGCTTCTGAACGTTCTTTATCATATTTTAACGCACAAGCAAAATGCGTAGGATTGGTAATAACCACATCGGCTGTTGGAAGTTCCTGCATCATTCTTCGTTGCGATGCATCTCTCATCTTTTGTCGTATCTTCGATTTAATCTGCGGATCACCTTCCGATTGTTTAAACTCATCCTTCACTTCCTGCTTGGTCATTCGCATATCTTTTTTAAACTTTCGTTTTTGATAAAACAAATCTGCTAGACCAATCAGCATAAAGACAGCACTAATCTGCATTCCTAGATTAATAATGATATCTCCAACCATTACAATCGCCGCACTTAGATTACCAATCTCATACATAATAGCGAGTTTACCAACTTCATCTTTTAACGTGTTGTAAACCAAATAACTAATTACAACTATTTTTAATATTGATTTTATCAATTCAACGATTTTATCTTTTGAAAAAAGTTTCTTAAATCCACTAAGCGGATTAATCTTATTTAGCTTTGGTTGTAAAGGCTTCCCAGTAATTTCCCACTTTACTTGAAATGCATTTACTATGAATGAAATTGCCATTCCCGTTATAAAGACTGGCAAACAAATAACTATGATATCAATACCAACATCCTTTAAAAGACTAGCAGCAATTGTTGTATTAAACTCTTCCTTTGCTAATCGATCGATTTTATTAAACGAAGACGAAAAAGATTCAAGCAAGCTTCTACCAATAAAAGCAATAAACATTTTTAATACTAGAAACAATGCCATTAAGCCACTTGCCATAATCAATTCCTGACTTTTGGCAACTTGACCTTCTTTTCTTGCATCGCTTAATTTCTTTGCAGATGCCTCTTCTGTTTTTTCTCCACCACTCTCAGCAAAAAACTGCAATTGATACGGAAACTTATGGGAATATTTTCGAATCATAAAAATCTCTTCTTGCATCTTTTTCCTACCATTGTCCTTTTTACAGCAATATATTAAGTTTTCATATAATAGATTGCTTGCTTTAACATCCCCATCATTTCATTAAAAATAAAATCTGCAACAGACGGTATCATAGAAATCATGAATACTAAGACAATCAATCCGATAAACACCTTTAACTGCATACCAATAACAAACATATTCATCTGCGGTGCAACTTTTGCTAAAATAGCTAAAATTGTATTAACCATTAATAATGCAGTAAAAAGTGGTAATATGATGCGAAAAGCAATCACAAAATAATCAACAATAAACTGAATCATCGCCGAAGCTATTGCAGGTTTAATTTCAAAATTACCCACAGGTAAAACTTCAAAGGAATCTATAATTGCTTTTAATATATAGTGATGCATATTGGTAACAAGTAACATCAACATTACTGCATAGGAATATAAATTTGATGTTATCGTTACTTGTGCACTTGTAACCGGATCAAATTCATTTACCATAGAAAATCCAATCTCCATGTCCATCATCTGTCCTGCCAAAGCTAAAATATGATATCCTATATTTGCAAAATACCCCATGATCAACCCTGCTATTGCCTCTTTTCCAAGAAATAATGAGTACTGCAACATAGTTGTTTCATTCATAGGGGTATAAGTAATTGTCTCAAATATAATCACAGCAAGCGCAAGAGATAATCCTATCTTTACACGCTGTGGTACGTTTTTTAAACTAAAAAATGGAGCTGCATATATAAATGCACTAACCCTCACAAGGATGCAAAAAAAGAACTGTAATTGTTCAATTGAAAAACTCATGCTTTATCTTATCCTTGTATAAAATAGCGAAAATTATCGCATATATATTGAAAAAATTCGGTTATCGAACGAAATATCCAATTACCACACAACATAATGACCAAAAACACACCAATTAATTTCGGAACAAATGTGAGGGTTTGCTCCTGTATGGATGTAATGGTTTGCAATATACTTATAATTAAACCTATCACCAAAGATGCAATTAACATTGGTGAAGAAACTTTAATAATTAAATATAACGATTGACGTAATAATTCTAAAAGCATATTTTCATTCATTGATTATAAATACCTCCTTACGTCAATAAAACGTTTTTACAACCTGTCCAATGATTAAGTTCCAACCATCTGCCATAATAAATAACAAGATTTTAAATGGCATGGATATTGTCGTAGGTGGCAACATCATCATACCCATAGACATCAGTGTTGATGCCACTACCATATCAATAATAATAAATGGTATATAAATTAAAAAGCCGATGATAAATGCTGTTCTTAGCTCACTTATAATAAATGCAGGAATAAGAGCGGTAGTTGGTACATCCGCATCCTCATGAACTTCCGTAACACCCGCGATATTAAGAAATAACCTCATATCATCTTCATTTGTTTGATCAATCATAAAGGTTCTTAAAGGTTCTAATCCTTTTTCAAAAGCTTCTTCTTGGGTTATTTCTCCCGCAGAAAGTGGCTTTAACGCCTCGGTATTAATCTTTGTAAAAATTGGTGACATAATAAAGAATGTTAAAAACAATGCCAAACCAATCAATATCTGGTTTGGTGGAGTTGTTTGTGTTCCAAGCGCTGATCGTACAAAATGTAGTACTATAATAATACGAATGAACGAAGTCATCATAATTAAGATGGATGGCGCCAAAGAGATTACTGTTAAGATAATCAAAATTTGTAGCGTAGAGGATAACGATCCGTCACCACTTTCAGAACTGAAATAAAAATTCACTCCATTCGTAGTTCCATCATTTGTTGTACTTGTATCCGTCTGATCTGTTGCTTCTTGATTTGTTGTTTGAACATTCGATGCTCTTGCTGATATCGGCAAAGCAAAAAATAAGGTTAATATACAGATTGCTATTATTAAAAGGCAAGCAAAACCTGTCCTTTTTGCCGAAGAATAGATATCTTTTAATAGTACAGCATTTTTAATAGTCTTCTTCATGAATATCAACCTTCTCTGTTGTTTTCGTATTTTTTTTCGGTAAAATACCGGATAATATATCTTTAAAGTTATTGTTTTGACTTGAATTCATCTTAACATGTGTAATCTGATCTTCCGTTAATTCCGTAAGAACTGTAATTGAATCCTTGCAGATAGCAATTACAATATACTTTTCACCTACTTGAAGCAATTGAATTACTTTATTTTGGGAAATACGGTAAGTATCGATTACTTTAAAGTTACTTTCTCTTCCATATCCTAATTGTTTAGCAGCAATGAATTTCGTTACGAAATAACTTGCTGCTACAACAATACCACATAAAATAACCAACCCAACCAACTCAAGCCCATTACTAAGTGATGAATACTGAGGCTTGCTTAACGTTGTTTCAGCTAACATTAAAAGATGCATAATTAACCAATCGCCTTCTTTACAGCTTCAAGAACACGATCTGCTTGGAAAGGTTTTACGATAAAATCCTTTGCACCAGATTGTATTGATTCAATTACCATCGCCTGTTGCCCCATTGCTGAACACATAATAACATTTGCACTTGCATCGGTTGCTTTGATTTTCTTTAGAGCTTGAATCCCATCCATCTCTGGCATAGTAATATCCATCATTACTAAATCTGGTTTTGTTTCATTGTATTTTTCAACTGCCTTTAAACCATTTTCAGCTTCTCCGGCAATGGTATAACCATTCTTAGTTAAAATATCCTTAATCATCATTCTCATAAAAGCTGCATCATCGCAAATTAAAATACTCTTAGCCATTCTAACTTCTCCCATCTTTATGTATCTTATAAATTATTTAATTATATCTGTAATACGTATACCAAAGGCTTCTTCAATTACAACTACTTCGCCTTTCGCAACGTATTTACCATTCACTAATACATCAATTGGTTCTCCTGCCAAACGATTCAACTCGATAATTTTGCCCGGTGCAAAATCAAGTATTTCTTTAATTGACTTACTTGTTCGACCAAGTTCTACTGTAACCTCAAGTGGTACATCCAGTAATAAATCAATGTTTTCTGATTTTATTAACGGAGAACCGAGATTTACAAAAGGTTGAAATTGTGCAGGTGAAATATTCACATTTTGTGCCTCTGGCATCGCATATTGAACTGGTGCCTCTGGCATCCATCCATAAGGTTGTTGAACAGGTACTTCATGTGTAGGTGAAACACTTGCAACGGATGGATTCACAGTCTGATTCTGTGTTTCTATTTTAGTTTCTGTAATCTTTGCTGCAGCACTAGCTTCATGCTCGGAGTACTTAACAAAATTACGATATAAATCTTTTGCAAAATCAAAAGGATATAATTGCATCAATTCAGAGTCTACTAAATCGCCTATTTCCATACGGAAAGAAACTTTAACAAACTCACCCTTTAGAAAAGGTGCAATCTCTTCTCCATTAATATTATCAGACATATTAACAACAGAAGCATTTGGAGGACTTATATCCACTCTTTTTTCTAACATTGAAGAAATTGATGTAGCTGCGGAGCCCATCATTTGATTCATCGCTTCACTAATAGCACTTAAATGAAGCTCACTTAATTCTCCGGATGTATTGCTTCCGTCACCACCCATCATTAAGTCTGTAATTATTTTAACATCATTTTCTTTTAAAACAAGTATATTATGGCCGTCTAACCCCTCTTTGTAGTATATTTGTATAAATACACACGGACGATCATAGTTGTCAAGTAAATCTTCCCATTTTGCATATGTAACAACCGGTGTTGTTATATTAACTCTCTGGTTCACCAATGAGAACAACGTTGTAGCCGCCGTACCCATACTTATATTTGAAATCTCGCCTATCGCGTCTTTCTCAGCATCTGTTAACCCTTCAACTACACTTGTTGTAGTTGAACTCATATCCATACCAGCGTTCATTCCATTTAGTAAAGCATTGATCTCTTCTTGAGATAACATACCATCCATTACTCTGTTACTCCTCTCTAATAACTGTAGAAATCTTTACTGCATAAGAATCAGAAGATGACCCTGGCAGCGCGGTAAATTTCTTAATATTACCAACATATACATCGAGCTCATCTTCAATCTTTGAATCTAATTTAATAATATCTCCCTTTTGTATATTCATTAGATCATTGAGTGAGATTGTGCTACGTCCAAGTACTGCCCGAATTGGTATTCTTGCCTTAGCAATTGCTACTTCAATAATATCTTGGTAATTTGAATCATCGTTCACTTGCATTGTAGAATACCAATATTTTGTATTCAATTTATCAATTACTGGCTCAAGGCAACTGTATGGTAAACATATATTCATCATACCTTCGATGCCGCCAATTTTTATATTAATTGTAATTATAGAAGCCATATCACTTGGTGATATAATTTGGGCAAACTGAGAATTGGTTTCGATTCGTACCAACCTTGGTTCTAACTTAACAACATTTGACCAAGGTTCTGAAAGCAAATTAGTAATAACGGTAAATATACGCTCTATTATTACTAATTCAATTTCGGAAAACTCTCTACTCTTTTCTAGTGGTGCACCACTACCGCCAAGCATACGATCTACAATTGCATATCCTAAATTGTCTGCTAATTCAATAACTATATTCCCCTCTAAGGGTGCAAAATCAATAATCCCAAGTAGTACTGGGTTTGATAATGCATTCGTAAATTCTTGATAGACTACTGCTTCTGAATTCATTACCTCAACCTGAACATTTTTCCTTAAATAGGCTGGTAAATGCGTTGAAAGTAGTCTTCCATAATGTTCAAAAATAATCTCTAAGGTCCTAAGATGCTCTTTCGAAAACTTGGAAGGACGAGTAAAATCATATAGTTTTACTTGTTTTTCTCCCGAATCTTTTATATCTTCTGCATCTAACTCCCCACTACTTAAAGCAGCAAGTAGATTATCTATCTCATTTTGGGATAAGACATCACCCATTCTCTTACCTCCCAATATTACTAAACGTTATGAAGATGTCCTATGTAAATCATTTTTTGTAATAACATCATAACATACTTTAGTAACAAAATCATTATAATATTTTAAAATACGACAAACTATTTCACGATAAAACTACTAAATGATACTCTTACAATAAAATCAGAATTAAATTTCACATTCAATGTTTCTTGAATTGCTGTTCTTATATTATCTTTATTGTCAAGAATTGTATCAAAGGTGTAGTTTCCTATTTCTGTTTGTATTACTTCACGAATATAACCTTCTTGTTCCGTTATTAAAGGTTCTTTTTTCGCATAATCTTTTGCTTTTTTATTCAATGATAAGGTACAGTTTACTGCAGCATAATGTGCTTTGGAATCACTTGATTTTTTAAGATTTACTGTCATGTCATTGATTTCATGAGTCGTAATATCCTCAATACTAATTCCATCATCATTAAGACCCTTTATCGGTGATTCCAATTCCAAATCGATGATAGATACTACCTTTTTCACTAAATTATCAGTTCTCTTCGTGCTAGGAATTACAACAAATAGAGAAACTGCTGTTAACGTAAGATTAATTACCGTAGTTGCTAAAATAAATATAGCTAATATATTTTTTTTCATTGAGACTACCAATTCCTTTCCTCATATTTTGTATCACGTATCTAATCCGAATTAAAAGAGTTATAAATTCGAATCTCAATTCTACGATTTTTTGCTTTACCCTCTTGTGTATTGTTATCTGCAATAGGGTCATATTCTCCTCTACCAATCCATTCCACTGTCGCAGGATCAATGCCTTTTTTATCAATTAGATATTCCGCTGCTTTTATTGCCCTAGCAGAAGACAATTCTTTATTACTAGCAAAGTTCGCTGAGGAAATTGGCACATTATCCGTATGACCAATGATAGAAATTCGGTAGCCTTCATAAAGTTTTAAGATATCCCCGACTTTTGAGAAAATAGGAATTGCATCTTCTTTTAATTCCGCTTTTCCTGAGTCATACAATAAGGAACCGTTAATATCAATGGATACATATCTACTACCTTCTTCATCGATACTTAATTCCACATAGTCATCTAAGTTATATTTGCCACTCGTTTCTGAAATCTTATCATACATTTCTGAGGTAGCTTTTTCATTCACTTCTTGTAACTGTTCCTCAAAATCTTTTATAGCTTCATCGATCTCTTCACTTGTTTTTCCCATGGAAGAAAAATATACATCAAGATCATTTAACTGAGAGACTCCCATGCCAATTAATCGTCCTTCTCCAATGGAGGATTGTCCACCCTTGAAGATACTAAAGCTGTTCGACATAGATACTGCTACTTGATCAAATTTTTCTTCATCCACCGAAGATAGAGCAAATAGTAATACGAAAAAGCATAACAAAAGATTCATTAAATCTGAAAACGTCGCCGTCCAAGCAGGTGCTCCTTTGGGAGGCGCTTGTGGTTTCTTTTGCCTAGCCAATCGTTTCACCGCCTTCATTACTTAACAATTCATTTCTCTTAGCAGGTGATAAGAAGGATTTTAACTTTTCTTCAATTACTCTTGGGTTTTCACCTGCTTGAATGGATAAAAGGCCTTCTACCATAACTTCCTTCATTTTAATTTCTGCACCATTGTTTGCTTTTAATTTTGTTGATACAGGAATACAAATCCAGTTTGCAAGTACCGAACCGTAGAAAGTTGTAATCAGTGCTACTGCCATACCAGGTCCAACCGCTGCTACGTCATCTAATTTACCAAGCATGTTAACCAAACCAATTAAGGTACCAATCATACCCCAGGCAGGACCCATACTACCAAGATTTTCCCAGAACTCAATTACGGAACCATGTCTATCTTCCACACAACCAAGTTCAGTTTCCATAATACTACGTACCAATTCTGGATCTGTACCGTCTACAATTAGTAAAACACCTTTTTTTAGGAATTCATCATCAATGCTATTGGCCGCCTCCTCAAGAGCAAGCAAACCTTCTTTTCTAGCAATGTTTGATAAATCAATTATTGTCTTAATTGTCTCTCCTTCGTTTGTTGCAACTGGTTTAAATATCAACATAAAACTTTTTATGTAAGATATATATACCGGTATACTTGGACTCATTATTAATACACATAAAAATGCGCCACCGAATGTAATAAATACAGAAGGAACATCCCAAAACGCTTTTAGTGCGCCAAATCCTTCCCCTACTACCATACCATAAATCATAACAACCATCGCCATTATGACACCAACGAGAGATGCAAAATCCAAACCATTCACCCACCTAATCTATAAGAATTTTTTAACATTTTTTTCAAATTAATTTATAACTAAGTAACCTCTAGTTACTATTCGTCGCTTTGCATTTCTACAAAGCATTTCTTTTATTCTACCCTTATGTAATTAAAGATTTCTTTTTTAAAATCCTTAACCAATGCAATTACATTTTGCCTACTTTCTTTCACGACGATTTTTTTTCCTGTAGTAAGGGTTATCACTGTATCAGGGACTTCCTCAATCGTCTCAATCAAATCCGAATTTAAAGTAAATGAAATATCATTAATTCTTGTTAAATTAATCATATAACTCCTTCCTCCCCATTATAAATTGTAGTTAACCAACCATCCGTTTCTATTTATAAGAGAGGCTTTTACAAAATATATACTCATGCTCAAATATCTTGCAAAAGCCTTCTTAAATAACATTATCGTTTTAGATTAATTAACTCCTCTAAAAGTGTGTCTGAGGTTGTAATAATTCTTGAATTTGCTTGGAAACCTCTTTGCGTTGTAATCATCTCCGTAAATTCAGAAGATAAATCAACGTTGGACATCTCTAAGACACCTGTTTCAAAGGAACCACCGGCAGAAGTGACATCTTGTCCGATACCATCAAATTCACCAGAGTTTTGCGTTGCAGCATACATATTATTACCAACGGATTCAAGTCCTGCAGGATTAGCAAATGTAGCTACAACGATCTGACCAAACAATTTTTGATCCCCATTGTCATATACACCATAGATTTTACCTGCTTGGTCAATGGAAACACCAGATAGTTCACCTACTGCATTCCCTGCTCCAGTTCCATCTTCAACATTACCACGGTTTGCAACTACACTTGATTTTCCACTGTTAGAAAACATCGTTAACTTGGAAAAGTTAATATCAATTGATGGAAAGCGATCTGCTGGATCTGAATTCACCTTAAAAGATAAGCTTTCATTTGGATCCTCATCTCCAGCTGGCAACTCTCCTACACCACGGAACTCACCAGTACTTCCATTAAAGAAAATATCAAAGCCTGTCATTTCAATTTTAACTTCACCAGTTTTTTCATCCACTTCAACAGTCGTATTGTCACCATCTTCTAAGCCAAAGTTAAAGCTTTCAATGGAAGACGCTTCATATGTAACGGTACCATCATCATCAACCACTTTCTTTACAAAGATTGAATCTCCACTCTCATCTGTAATATCTGCAAGTTTGATTTTGAATTGACTACTTGAATCTGCCGCTTCATCCTTAACTATTTTAAAAGATGCGTTGTATTTATTACCCAAATTATCATAGAATGACATACTCACTGGACGTCCAGCATCTGATGTTAATTGAGTATCATTCATATCAATATTCCCAGTTAAATAAGAATTCGTAGTTCCTTTTGGTTCCGATATAAGATTCTCTGGTGACATTACTTTAAGTTCAGAAACGGTATCCATTGCTGTCTTATTTGGATTATTTTTATCCACTTGCCAACCCATTACCTTCGCACCAGTTGCTGTACATAATGTACCAGCAGCATCTACTTGAAATGAACCTGCTCTTGTAAAGTAATTACCATTTCCATTATTAACAACAAAGAATCCATCGCCTTCGATCATAACATCAAAGGCATTGTCCGTTCTTTGAGAACCACCAACTTTGCCTATATTAGTTGTAATGGATGATAGTGTAGCACCCAAACCTATTTGTGTAGCGTTTGTACCAGCCACACCAGTCTCTGCATTTGGACCGGAAGCTGATTTTGTTGTTTGATATAAAATATCAGAAAACGTAACGGAACTACTTTTAAACCCAACAGTATTTACATTGGAAATATTGTTACCAATAACATCCATCTTTGTCTGATGTACACGTAAACCTGATACACCAGAATATAATGATCTCATCATAAAATTATAACCTCCTAAATTCTAAATACATTTCTAACCTCTAGCAATCAGTTAGAATCGCCTCCCGAAGGTCCAGCGTCGTATTTGCTATTACATAATTACAGCACCATCAATGTTTGTAAAAACTTTGTCTTCCAAGGCATTTACTGCTGTAACAACAGTATTATTATTAACATTAACAATGAATGCGAACTCATCTACCATAACCAAAGACTCCCTCATGCCTTTTTCGCTTGCTTTTTTTGCACCTGACTCCAATCGCTTATATTGTGCTTCGGATAAATCAATATTTCTGCTAGCTAACCTCTCATTCGCATGTTTTGAAAATTTTAGTTCTGTTGATTCTTGAAGAGACTGGGTCATCTGTAGAACTTCTTCAAATGATTTTGTATTCTCTCCAATCTTCCCTGTTACTTTATTCTTATTAGCAAGAAACTTACTTGACACTTGCTCTATGGACGTATATTGATTATTTATAAATTGCGCCATATAACATCCTTCCCTTCATTACGTATTACGCAATTGCATCAATTGTTTCATTCGAAGTTCCATCGGAACCCTCTGTATCATTTGAGTCTTCTGTTTTATCTGAATCATCTGTTGCTTTTGAATTCTTCACTGTAACAGAAACTTTATCAGAAACAGTTGTGAAGTTTGGATCGTTAAATACAACAGTTACACCATATGTACCATTCTCTAATTTCTTTAAAGCATCCTTAGAAACTGTAACTTTCGTACCATCCAACGTAATATAGGACGAATCTAATATGTTTCCATTAATAACCACTGCTATTTCTGAAGCAACATAATCTCCACTACCTAAATTCACCTCAAAGTTCATATCACTTGGTTCATCTGCATCAAATTCAAATTTTTGTTCTGTAGTAATTGCTGGCGAACCTTTTTGTACTAAATATGTCGTGTCAATAACACTTACTAAATCCTCTAAATTATATAGATTATTATCAATTGATAAATATATCTTAGAACCTGACATGGATATAAAATCGACGGTTCCAGATACTTCTTTTTTATTTCCACTGGAATCTGTACTCTGTACGATAACGTCTTTTCCTACTAACGAGAAGGCTTGTGATTTTTCGGATGCAGAAGATAAATTCTGCAACTGCTCTAACTGTGAAAATGTAGCTAACTGAGAAACAAATTCTGTATCTGAACTTGGATTTAATGGATCTTGATTTTTCATCTGACAAACCAATAACTGCAAAAATGCATCCTTGCCTAATTCAGAGGTACCTGTTTTTCTCACATTGGTGGACGTTATCGCTTCTGTTTGTTCTAATATACCGCCTGCCACTGATGCTGTCGTTGACATAATGCTCCTTTCTTCCGCCCTTACGCAGAATAATCAATATTTGGAACAGTTTCACCTAATAAAACTGTTTGTGTTGGTAAAACCTCTTCCGTACCTTCTAGATCATTTCCGACTTCCATACGAAATGCTTTTTTACCCTTGTTTGAGTTAGATTCTTGCTTATTGCCCGCTTCATTGCTTCCAGAAAATGAAAAGTTCGATACATTTACTTCGATTGCTTCCACTCGCACTCCTTGGTTTTCAAGGTTTTGTTTTAACACCTGCATCTGGCTTTCAATGGCTTCTTTCGCCATCTGTGTTTGTGTTGTAAACTGAGCGGTCATCAAGCCTTCTTTTGAAGTTAACGTTAACTGTACCTTTCCTAAATGCTCTGGATTTAATTGCAGTTCCATCGAAGTTTGTGAAGGTTTTATAACTACTTTAATTTCTTCTATGATTTGATTTGCAATATCTCTAACCGTCGTAACCGTCGATAATTGACCATCAAAATCCGTTTCTGTTTGCGTAACGTTCGAAACATGATTCAGAAAATTCTCAACCTGCGATGAATCACTTTTCTTTAAGGAATCTTTTGCGCTTTGGTCCGTGGAATCACTTACTTCATCGGAATCAGAACTTCTTTCTACTGAGAATGCAATTTCTGAGTTAGCTTCTGAATCTTTGACTCCCTCAGTTTCTTCTGTAACATCATAATCTGTATTACTTTGTGTCGTATGATTTTCGTTTGCTTTTGCAAGCTCTTCTTTATTAACGGCTTGTTCTAATACTCCCAAAAAATCTTCTGACTTTGTAACTTGCGCGGTTGCATCAAGAGGTATGTTAGATTCACTAACAATGCCTTGAATCGTTTCAAGTAAATTCGAGTATGTATTCGATAATTCTTCATTTGTCACAAAGGACAATATATCATCATTCCCTGAAGTAGCTAAAACTAATTGTTGTAATGACGCTGGATTTAGTAAGTCAATCATACTAAGTCCTAGCACTTCCATCGTACGTACTAGTTCTTCTTCTGATATATCTAAACTATCTTGAATTGCTTCCTTAACATCATTCATTACCTTTGCTACATCGTCTTCCAGGTTTGATACCGATTGATCTACAGAGTTCGTATTAGAACTTTTATCGATTTGTGAAACTTCTGTTTTCGATGTCATGCTTTTTGCTATATCATCTTGCTTTGAATGTTGATTATCCGTTTTGTTGGCAGTGGTAGTATTTTTAGTTACTGTACCAACTTTGTTCGTCGTGGAATCACTTAACATATCCGAAAATGATTTTCCATCTTTTGATTTTACCGTAGTATTGCTTGTACCACTGGATGCAATAGGTAAATCTAACATTGATGTAAGCTTTGCTCCCTGTGTAATCATCCCCTTCTCCTTTCTCACCACTCATAAGCTTGGTGTAATAATTTATGTAAAAGAACGCTTTCAAAGCACCGATATTTAAAGTAATAACCTTAATACCATTGCCTCTTAAGCATTCCGATACATCAAAGTGCTTATTGCATACTACTCATAATGCTATTGTATCTTTCTTCATCCATATCCGACATCTTCTTAAATAATTTTGCAGCGTAAAGTTGATCCATCTTATTTAATATTGCTGCACTTTCGTCTGGTTTCATGGATAGTAGTACTTTGGCTGCCCAAGCCACATCCGCTGTCATTTCTTCTAATACAGCCGCTGCCTGTGATGGTTTCATGGTCTTTAGTATCTTTGCCTTTTCTTCAATTGCTTCATCAAACTGAAGGCTTTCAAGTACCAAACGATATATTTCTTCCGCTGTTGTTGGATTTATTTCATCATAATAAGCTTTGTATTCTTCTATGTCAGGTGCATTTGAATTAAAAACAACGTTTTTATCAAATTCTTTCACACGTTCTTCAAAAGCGAGTTGATTATCTTCAAATACTTTTAATCGTTCTACTTCTGCTCTAAGTTCTGCGATTAGACTTTCGTATTCATTATTCTCTGATGTTAATGAATCAATTTGTAGCTCCAATGCTTTAATTTGCGCAATCGCTTCTGTCATATTTGCATACGGATAATTTTCTTCATACGCGAGTTGTTCATCTGTAACCGATGGTAAAATCCAGTTAAGGACTGGTACTTCTTTTAATGCCGGCCTAAGTGAAGATCCTAAACCACCAATATCAAGTTTGATGATAAAACCAAAGATTGCAAGCCACACCAATATAATTAATAGTATGACAATTGCAGTAAATAGCTTTCCACCCAACTTACCTTTTTCATTTTCTGTTTCAAAATCTGCAGTTTTTTTTCTTTTCGCCATGCGTATGTACTCCTTTTTACGCCTTCTAATTTAATTAGCTGGCTTTAATTTGCCATAGGAAAAGCTCACTAATTCATCCACTTCTTTTCGCTCTTCTTCCTCACATTCCTTAAGGTAATTCTCAAATGCTTGCTCCCGTAGTTTTTCTTGAATCTTTCTTTCCTTCATCGCCTGATTTAATTTCATCTGAGCAAGCTCTACGGCTTGCTCCGCTTTTTTTACTTGAATCGCTTGTATTTTAATAAACACTTTTAGTGATTCAATTCCGTCTTGTAAGCGTTTAATTTCAAGGATATTTATTTTATTATTCACGCTAAGACACAAGGAGTTCTCATATTTATCTCTACGGGAAATTAAAGCATTTAATTTATTTTCTTCTTCTGTCAATTTCATTTTAGCAATGCTGTAATTTGTTTTTTCCTGATCTTCTAATTTAAATTTGATATCAAGAATGCTTTGCATACGATAATTAAATTTTTTCATATGGTTTTACAACCTCTATTCATTAAAAATAGCCTCTAATTTCGCAATGGTATTCTGAAAATCGGCTTTCTCATCAACCTCTTGACATAAGAAGTCATTGACCTCATTTATTTTAGAAATCGCATAATCAATGTTTTTATTTGAACCAGCTTTATAGGCTCCAATATTAATTAAATCTTCCGCTTCATTGTATGTTGCAAGAACCATCTTGAATTTTCCTGCAAGTTTTTTATGCTCTTTGGATGCAATCGAACTCATAACACGGGATATACTTGATAAAACATCAATCGCGGGATAATGATTTTTATGAGCTAACTTTCTTGAAAGCATAATATGCCCATCTAAAATCCCTCTCGCTGTATCCGTAATTGGTTCGTTAAAATCATCACCATCAACTAATACGGTGTATAAACCTGTAATGGATCCGTCCCTCGTATTACCAGCTCGTTCAAGTAATTTAGGCATTTCTGAATAAACACTTGGCGGATAACCTCTAGATACCGGTGGTTCTCCACTTGCAAGTCCAATTTCTCGTTGAGCCATAGAAAAACGAGTCAATGAGTCCATCATCAATAATACATCTTTACCTTGATCTCTAAAATATTCTGCAATTGCGGTTGCAGTCATAGCAGCTTTCTTACGAATTAATGCTGGCTTATCGGAAGTAGCAACTACTAAAACAGAACGCCTTAACCCTTCTTCTCCAAGGTCACGTTCAATGAACTCTTTTACTTCTCTTCCTCGTTCTCCAATTAAGGCAATTACATTAATGTCTGCTTTTGTATTTCTTGCAAACATACCAAGCAATGTACTTTTTCCAACACCACTACCTGCAAAAATACCAATACGCTGTCCTTTGCCTATCGTTAAAAGCCCATCCACAGCCTTTACACCTAGTGGTAAAACTTCACTAATAAGTGCTCGTTCCATAGGATCTGGTGCTTTTTCATCCACTGCATAAAAATGCCCCAATTGCAATTGCTCGTTGTCCATAGGATTACCGAGTCCGTCAAGGACTTTCCCTAATAATTCATCACCAACACTTACTACCAACGGTTTGTTTCTATTGATTACCATACTTCCTACACCAATTCCAGTAATATCTTCAAAAGGCATAAGCAGTAATCTATCATCACGAAATCCAATTACCTCTGCATCAACAGACTTCTTTTTATCGCTAGATATAATACTACACAAATCATTTACACTTGCGTCTGGACCAATGGATTCAACGGTAAGCCCAACGATCTTAGTTACCCTACCCATGTTATCGGTTAAGTTTTTCGTTAAAAGCTTTTGGTATTTTATAAAATCAATCATGTATATCACCTAGCAACTCTCTAGAAGAGGTACCTGCAAGAAGTCTTAAATCGCATATAAGATTTTTAAGTTGTACGTCCAAGCTACAATCAATGACTCTACTATCTGTCTCTATCAAGCACTGTGCTTTTGATAATAAAGGATCTTCTACGATTTCAAGCTCTACCCCTTCTTTTAACTGCCACAAAAGTTCAGGTTTCTTTAAACTTACCAATTCATAATCTTCACTTGAAACTTTAACTATATATGAATTACTTGCATCTGAACCTTGAAATGCTTGTTCGATTAGATAAAGTATGATTTCTTCTTTTTCCTCCATCGCATAGTTTGTTAGTTTCTTAATAAAAGCAATTAACAATTCTACAAACTTAGGTTCTAACTCTCTTAATTTCTCATTATAGTCACTCTCAAGCTTCTTTTTTTCTTCTAGTAACTCTTGATTCTTTTGAAGAATTTCAGATTTAGCAAGCTCAGTACCCGCGTTATAGCCTTCTTCCCTTGCACTATTTCGGAGATTCTCTGCATCCTTTTTCGCCTGTTCAAGGATTTCATTCGCTCTTCGCCTAGCATCTTTAAGAATCTCACTTGCTTCATCTTCCATTTGTTGCTTTTTAATGGAATACTCTTCTTCTAATGCAGTGATATCATGATTCTCCTCATTAATTTCTTCCACAGAGGCAACCGGATGGAGTCCAGCTACAAAGCCGTCTCCCTCGATTGTTGCAGCGGTAAGGTTTTTCGCATCGAAACTCTCTGTATATAACGATGATAATCCAAGCTTATCAAGATACATTTTTTGAAATTCATTCGCCTTATCATTTAAATCAATTGTTTTTTTATTATCTTCATTGTATTTAATCGAATAGGCCTTAATCAAATTAGACAACGATCTCGTCACCTCCACCTCTTGAAATGATAATTTCGGCAGAGTCTTCTAATTTTCTAATAATATTAACAATTTTTTGTTGAGCTTCTTCAACATCTTTAAGTCGAACAGGACCCATAAATTCCATATCTTCCTTGATCATTGCAGCCAAACGTTTGGATAAATTATTAAAGATAACCGTTTGTACTTGTTCATTTGTACTCTTAAGAGCAACTGCAAGTTCATTATTATCAACCTCACGAAGAACTCTTTGAATGGATTTATCATCCAATGTAAGGATATCTTCAAACACAAACATTTTCTTACGAATTTCATCTGCAAGTTCTGGCTCTTCGATTTCAAGCGTTTCCATAATATGTTTTTCAGTTCCACGGTCTACGGTATTTAAAATTTCAACAATCGCATCTACACCACCCGCAATTGTGTAATCTTGATTTACCAAAGAAGCAAGTTTCTTTTCAAGAACCTTTTCTACTTCTTTAATAACATCTGGTGATGTACGGTCCATTTGAGCAATACGTTTTGCAACATCTGCCTGCTTATCCGGAGACAATGCCCCAATAATCGTTGCCGATTGAGCTGAGGATAAATAGGATAATATTAATGCAATGGTCTGAGGATGCTCATCTTGAATAAAGTTAAGCAATTGACTTGCATCTGTTTTTCGAACAAATTCGAATGGACGAACTTGTAAGGATGCCGTTAATTTTCCAATAACTTCTTTTGCTTTCTCTACGCCAAGAGCTTTTTCCAATAAATCCTTTGCATAGTTAATTCCACCTTCTGCAATATATTGTTGCGCTAAACAAACTTCATAGAATTCATTAAGCACTTCTTCTTTAGTTGCCGGTGAAATACTTCTTGTATTGGCAATCTCTAACGTTAACTGTTCAATTTCTTCTTCTTTTAAATGTTTAAAAATAGATGCAGATCTCTCCGGACCTAGCGTAATTAATAATATGGCTGCTTTTTGAATGCCATTGTAATTACTTGATTTTTTAGCTGGCATACGCTACCTCCTTGATTAATCCCAATCTTCATTCAACCAATTACGTAATAATTGAGCAACTGCTTCTGGGTTTTCATCCACGAATTTATCTATCATACGTCTTGTTTCCGATTTCTCACTAAACTCAATATCATCCAGCGATTGATTTTCTTTCGTTGTTGCAAGTAACTGTTCTACTGATAATTCTGGCTCTATCTCAGTAACCTCAACTGGTACCATACTACGGAATACAACGAACACTAATAAGCCTACAATAATTACTGCTAAAATGATTTGTAGATACAAGGACCAATTGCTTGCACTTGGTTCATTTGGTATAAAGCTTGGAACTTCCCATATTATGATTGAAATATTACTCGCATCAATACCTGTTGCATTAGCAAATAGCGTATATAATTCTTCGTTTACTTCAACTTGTACAGGATCACTATGATTAAGAACATATTCATCAAAACTTGTATCTTCTAGTAATCCAAGGGTTTCTAAATCTTTTTCCGTTTGCTGTTTCACCGTTTTTAATACGATTGACATAGTAGAGGTAGAAGTATTAATAACTCCCCATTCCTTCATCGTATTTGTGGTTTTCTCACTTGGTAAATACGTAATCTTTTTACTTTCCTCTGAACTGTCACCAGATCCAGAATCTTGGATATAATAATCTACTTCATCATTTGCGTCTGTTCCAGTTACATCTCCGCTTGTACCCTTATTTTCTGAGGAATATGTCTCAAATGTAGAATACAAACCTTGTTCTTGACCTTCTGCTGCTATGTATTCTTTATAAACTACAGATTCTTGATCCATATTAATGTCTAAGTTAAAAATCGGCTCTACATAGTTGTACCCATTCATTAGAGCGAAACGTACTACACGATCGTAATAATAGTCATTTACAACTTTTTTATATTCTAGATTCTTATTTGCATACTGTTCTTCCTCTTCGGAAGGACCGTTATACAATAAATTTCCATATTGATCGATAATTTTAATATTCTCTGTCGACTTGTTTCCAATTCCGTTTGCTACTACAACTGCTATAGCTTCTGCACTTGATGCCTTAAACTTGTCGTTAACTGTTAAAAAAACACTGCATCCAATGTCTTTTTGAGTCTCTAATATACTTGTACGTGTATCTGTTGGTAAATAACTTACACTTGCGTCATCGATTCCTTCTTGACGTTTTAATAACTCTTCCACATAACTTTGATAGTATAAATGCAATTTTAATTGCTTGTCGCTATTGGTTGTACTCATATCATTATCAAGCAATTGCTCCATACTAAATTTTTCATCATTTGCAATTTCACTGTCAGCAAGCGCTAACACTGCTTCCGAACGTTTTTTATCGTCAACTAATACTGTAAGATTATCACTACCTAGTTGATACGAAATTCCCTCAGTCTTTAGAATATCAACCGCTTGTTTTGCCGTTTTTGTATCACTAAACTTCATTAACTCAACAAATTCTGTTCTACCAAGTATAAAAACTAAAATAGCCATTGACAAAAAAACAGCGCCTATAACACTTATAAAAATCACTTTCTGCTTCTTTGAATATTTGTTCCAAAATTCCAATACTCTTGAAGGTATTTGCTTAATCCTGTCTAGCATCTCTTATCCCTCTCACCCTAAAATTGTAATTGCATAATCTCCTTATATGCATCAAGCACTGCGTTCCTTACAGCAACAGTATATTGTAAGGATATGTTTGCTTTTTGTTGGGCAACCTGTAAATCGTGCGTGCTAGTCATTTCCCCCATCGCATATGCCATTTCTGCTTCTTGCGCTTGTTTGGTATATTGATTGGTCTCCTGAATCATTGATAGAGCTGATTGAAACATTTGTTCAAATGTAGCATTTCTATTTTCTGAAGCAGTCGGCTCTGTACTTTTAAATATGTTTGTATAGTTTGATTGAATCTCTTTAATTGAATTATTAATTGATGCGATATCCATTCTTTCTCATCCTTTCCCCTTAAATATTACTTACCAACCTCAAGTCCCTTTAATAACATATTTTTAGTCGCATTAAAAGCTGTCACGTTGGCTTCATAAGAACGTGACGCATCAATTAAATTTGTCATTTCAGTTACTGTATTCACATTAGGATAACTAACGTATCCTTCTTCATCCGCATCCGGATGGCTTGGATCATATACTTTCTTCATCTCTGTTACATGATCTTCTACAATTCCTACAACTTGGACTCCGTTTCCGTTTACCTTTTTACTTCTCCCCAAACTTGTCTTCTCTAAAATACTTCCAAACGTATCAGATTGTTGTTCTGCAAACAAGACAGTTTGCCTACGATATGGCTCTCCATCTTCATCTCTTGTTGTATTAACATTTGCAATGTTTTGTGAGATTAAATCCATACGTAGTCTTTGTGCTGTCATGCCGCTAGCACTAATATTCATTCCATTGAAAAACGACAAAGCAAATTACCTCCTAAATCTCTAATAACTAACGTTGTAATACACTTTTAATACGACTAAATTCTTGCGACATTGAATCTAGCAAAGTATAATACCGTATTTGATTTTCTGCTAAGTTTGCATTTTCTGTTTCTATGTTTACATTATTGCCATCAAGTCGATAGCTAAGATTAGCTAAATCTGTATATGTACTTGCATTTAAATTGTTCAAATTTACATTAGATACTTGTTTATCCAAGTTATCACCGCTGCTTAACTCCTTCTTAAGGTATTCTTCAAATTTAACATCTCTTCTTTTGTAATTAGCAGTATCATTATTTGCTATGTTATTAGATATCACTTCATGCCTTAACATACTTGCATCTGCAGCCTTATCCAATACGTTAATATAATTAAAAGCATTTGTCCCGATCATATAACCTTCCTTTCTTTAGAAAGCAAAACATTTGCTTACTGACTTCACGTTTAGTACATAAATATATATAAATCTTTTAAATATTACATTTTTCTTATTTTTATATTAATATCTAACATTATAGTTAATTTTATAAAAAATCACAAGATGTATTTGTAAAAATGATTATAATATACTAGTAATTGTATTTTGACCTCTTTTTTATAGAAAAAATAGGTGAAAAGACTCATTGTAAAAGTCGTATTGTGCTGTCTCATTTTGTAGAATATTGTTGTTGCAAACTTCATTGCAAATCGTCATCTTTCCTATTAATAATCATTTATCTTAATAATTAGTCATTTTATCACTTGATAATTTTTCAACTTCGTACTATTTAACTAGTGAGGGAATTCTATTGAGAGAGAGGAAGTGCTTTAATTGTTTGATTTAAATTACTAACTTAGTTTCTCTCACCCTAGTATAATCAGCTAGTATTGACCGATTTAAATTACCTGACCTATTTTTATCAGCTTAATAATTTCAATTAATATTCTTCTGCTCTATTATTCCTCTTCTTTATTATTCCTCCGCTTTATTAATCCTCTGCTTTATTTTTTCTACTGGATCATTGTTCAAGCAATATTAAATATTAAATATTAAATATTAAATATTAAATATTAAATATTAAATAGAACCAATCAAATTATAAAAGCCCCATAGCAGCGCCCGACAGGAGTACACATCTCCAGTCAAAACACTATTATAGGGCAAAACAATCACGCATATTATCTTGTTTCATTTTCAACTAGTTACTTAACTTATTTTTTTCATAAATTAAGGGCTGTCCCTATTCTCTATAAGGTCAGCCCTAACAAATCTATTATTGCATCTTTTTTAGTTCATCAAATACAACATCATTCAATACTTTAATGTAGGTACCTTTCATTCCAGAAGATCTTGATTCAATAACTCCTGCGCTTTCAAACTTTCTTAATGCATTGACAATAACTGAACGAGTAATACCGACACGGTCTGCAATCTTGCTTGCTACTAAGATTCCTTCATTACCTTCTAATTCATCAAATATATGAGTAATAGCCTCTAACTCGGAAAATGACAAGGTGCTGATGGCAGATCGAACAATATGTACTTTTCTATTCTCTTCTGCATTTTCTTCATTTACAGAACGCATCATTTCCAAGCCCACTACTGTTGTACCATATTCACTTAAAATAATATCATCAATAGAATATTGTGTATCGCTTTTATATAAAAATAATGTTCCTAATCTTTCTCCAGCGATATCAATTGGTGTAATTATTGCTTGATAATTATTTACTCCATCAAATTCAAACCCTAAAGTAGATAAATTAACATTCTCTTTCGTAGATAAAATATTTAACAAACGTTCATTCAAGATTGAATCAATATATCCACCAACACTATCTTTGATCAATTCATTAATTGGTGCAATATCGCTTCTGTTCTTAATTCCAAGTACTTTACCTTTTTTACTAATAACTAAAATGTTACTTTCTAATATTTCGCTTAAAACAACGCAAATATCATTAAATACTACTTTGTGAGAATTATTATTGTGGAGAAGCTTATTAATTTTTCTTGTTTTATCTAACAATTGTACACTCATGCAAGACCCCCCGTGACCTATATCATTTGGCCGATAAATAACAACTATTCGGCAATCGTTGCCAATTAGACTACGATATCAATTTTAACATAGGTTTTTTGAAAAAACAATAGCTTTTTTGTTCTTTTGACACACATTTTGCATTTTTTATAAACTGTTTTACAAATTTTTTTGATTTTTCTATACATTGAATCAATAAAACCACAATATTTAGTATGTCCAATGAATTCTATCACTATATTTACTATTTTCATGAAATAACAAAATATAATATAAATTAAAAAAATTAAGCTAATTCTATATCTGAATATTCATTATTTGTTTCAATAGTAGAAATTATACTTCATAACTTCCTTTTTAACTATCCAACTCTCCATCGATAAGATCAGTAAATGAACAAACATTCACCGATCAAATCTCATTAGTAGAGAAAACAATATTGACAGTTTACACCACTGAAACATCGACAACCACGAACTTCACATATTGAATTAGCCATTTTTTATTCTTCAACCTTTTTATTTTTTACGAAACCACAAGTTTCATCTATACACACTAATTTTGAACCCTTTTCTAACAATACCTGATTACATTTTGGACAATGTTCCTCAGAAGGTTTCTGCCATGACATAAAATCACATTCTGGATTGTTTTCACATCCATAATATCTTCTACCTTTTTTTGTCTTGCGGATTACTAGATCTTTTCCACACTTCGGACAAGCAACGCCAATTTTCTCAAGATAAGGTTTTGTATTTCTACAATCAGGAAATCCAGGACATGCCAAGAATTTACCATGAGGCCCATATTTAATAACCATATTACGACCACATTCCTCACAGATTACATCCGTAGTTTCATCTTCGATTGTTATCTGTTCTAATTGCTTTTCTGCCTCTTCCACTGCTTCTTCTAAATCTGGATAGAAATTGCTTACAACCGTTTTCCAATGCACATTTCCGTCTTCTACCGCATCTAGCAATGCTTCTAAATTAACGGTAAAATTAACATCTACAATACTTGGGAATGCTTTCACCATGATTTGATTCACCGCTTCACCAAGCTCTGTTACATAAAGATTTTTATTCTCTTTTATTACGTAACGTCTAGCAATAATCGTAGTAATTGTTGGAGCATAGGTACTTGGTCTTCCGATACCTAATTCTTCTAAAGTCTTAACCAAAGATGCTTCTGTATAATGTGGTGGTGCTTGAGTAAAATGTTGACTTTTATTAACATCTTTTAATGATAATTTTGTGTCTTCAGTTATTTTATTCATACCGCTGACTGAATTCTCTTCTTCTTCATCCGTACTCATATAAACCGCTCTAAAACCTTCAAATACAAGTCTTGAAGATGACACTGTAAAACGATAGCCATTTCCATCAATTTTCGCAGTTGTCGTTTCATACTTAGCTACTTGCATTCTACTTGCAACAAAACGTTTCCAAATGAGTTGATATAAACGGAACAAATCCCTACTTAAATCTTCTTTCAACACAACTGGCGTTAATTCCACATAGGTTGGACGAATTGCCTCATGTGCGTCTTGAATCTTTTTACCTGTTGATTTATTAACATCTTGAGTTGTTACAAATTCTTCTCCATACGTGCTTTTTACAAATTCTCTTGCTGCCAAATCTGCTTCTTCCGATACACGTGTAGAATCTGTACGTAGGTACGAAATCAAACCTACTGTTCCATGACCTTTAACATCAACCCCTTCATAAAGTTGCTGTGCTAAACGCATCGTTTTTTGCGTAGAATAATTCAATGCTTTCGCAGCCTCTTGTTGAAGTGTACTCGTTGTAAATGGGAGTGGAGCTTTTTTCTGACGTTCACCACGTTTAATTTCGGTAATTTTATATTCAGCATTTTCTAATTCCATAAGAACTTTATTCATTTCTTCTTCGGAACGGATTTCCATCTTTTGCTTTCCTTTGCCATAAAACTTTGCTGTCAAAGGCTTTTTCTCATTAGGTAATAAAAAATCTGCTTCTAAATTCCAATATTCTTGCGGTACAAAAGCATCAATTTCAGCTTCTCGATCACAGATAATACGTAATGCTACCGATTGAACACGTCCTGCACTTAACCCACGTTTTACTTTGGCCCATAACAATGGACTTATTCGGTAACCAACCATACGATCAAGCATTCTTCTTGCTTGCTGTGAGTCCACAAGGTTCATATCAATTTCCCTTGCTTCTTTTATTGAATTTTTAACTGCACTTTTTGTTATTTCATTAAATGTAATTCGACTTGAACTTTTTTCATCTAACTTTAAGGTTTGAGATAGATGCCATGAAATAGCTTCTCCCTCACGGTCAGGGTCAGTCGCAAGAAAAACTTTATCCGCTTTTTTCACTTCTTTTCTCAATTTTGCAAGCAAATCACCTTTACCACGGATGGTGATATATTTTGGTTCAAAACCATGCTCTACATCTATTCCCATTTGGCTCTTTGGCAAATCTCTTACATGACCGTTTGAAGCCATTACTTCGTAGTTCGCTCCTAAAAATTTCTTTATCGTTTTCGCTTTTGCAGGTGACTCCACAATCACTAAATATTTTGGCATAGTTTAGCTCCCCTCTTCCTATTTATCTAAAACAACAGTACATCTATATTTTATCTGTACTAGTCTAAAAGACGGTATAATTCAAAAAAAGAACGAAACATTTCATTTTTATGTATCGAAACTATGAAGATAGAATGATTTTCATACCTGTATACCATACTTATTCCATATTTCGAACATAATAATTACTAATCCACTGTGTTATTAAATTCTTTAATTCTAAAGACATCAGCGAGACCGTCAACTGTTGATAAGTTAAGTTCGTCTCGGATAATAGAATTTCCAAATGTTTCGGTTCTAAACTCAACCTATCATATACTATTTTCTCTTCTCTTTCAAGTATTATCTTACAATTTTTTATAACTTCAAGATTATTTTTATTATTTTCACCCTTTTTCTTAGTTGTCGGGTTATACATTTTCTTACAAGACTTCATTGTTTTTTCATTTGGTAAATCATATTTTAGGTTTATTTCAACTAAAATATCTTCCACATTTCTAATCAGTTTCGCACCACTTTGAATCAAACGATTGCACCCGCATGATAATGAATCTCCGATACGACCAGGAATTGCAAATATATCTTTTCCTTGTTCTAAGCCTCGATCAACAGTAATATAAGTCCCACTACTTTCTCTTGCTTCTACAACCAATATTGCATCACATAAACCGGCGATGATACGATTTCTCATAGGAAAATGAAACGGTAAGGGAGGCGTTCCTACTGGATACTCACTCAGAATTCCCCCTGTGCTTAAAATCGCTTCATACAACCGTTTGTTTTCACTTGGATAACAGTTGTCTACACCACACCCAATCACTCCATATGTTTCTCCACCGCCATCAAGCGCTCCTTGATGTGCATAACTATCAATTCCTCGTGCTAGGCCACTTATTACTTGTACTTGATGCTTCGCAAGTTCTTTTGATAAATGTAATGCTATTTCCTTTCCATAGTTTGTACAGTTACGTGCTCCAATCACTGCTATACTTGGTTTATGACTCTCTGGTAATTTCCCCTTATAATATAGAAAGAACGGTGCATCATAAATGTATCTTAAGCTCGATGGAAACTCGTCATCTTCTTTTGTAACAAAATATATGTCCTTCTCTCGTAATTTATTATATTGTTCTATTAATTTATCCATATTTTTATTTTTTAGTAAGTTACTCACTTGCTGCTTCGTTATTCCATCCACGTTTCTCAATTCTTCTTCTGAGGTGTAAAATATCTTTTCTATTGAGCCAAAGTAATCATATAACTTTTCTATGCTTTTTATTCCAATCTCAGGAACCTGAGAGATCCAAAACCAATACATTTGATTTGTCATTTCCATTATACTTCCTCCCAGAACTTTTTATCCATGCTACGATAAATAATTGCTTCACAAAGATGTCTTTCTTTAATATCCTCTGATTCGTCCAAATCCGCAATTGTACGAGCTACTTTTAAGATTCTATGATAAGCTCTTGCACTTAAATTCATCTTTGCAAATGCCTCTTCTAACATATGCGTTTCCTTTTTCCCTAGTTTACAATATTTTAATATCGTTTTTGGCCCAAGAGAGGAGTTAAAGAGAATATCCGTCCCTTGATATCGTTCTAATTGAATCTTTCTTGCATTTAAAATGCGTTGTCGTATCTCCATTGAACTCTCACTTTTTTTGTTTTGTTTTAAATCTTTATAATCTACTTGCAACATTTCCATGCATATATCGATACGATCCAGTAATGGTCTTGAAATTTTATTTAGATACTTCTTTACCTGTGGTATCGAACAGTTACATTTATTTCTATCTGGAAAATACCCACACAAGCAAGGATTCATGGCTGCAACCAGCATAAAATTCGCAGGATACGTATATGTTGCATTCAACCGATTAATCGTTATACACTTTTCTTCTAATGGTTGTCGTAACACTTCTAACGTTCCTCGATGAAATTCAGGAAGTTCATCGAGAAATAGCACACCATGAGAAGCCATCGTTATTTCACCAGGTTTAGCAAATCTACCTCCTCCGATGAGTGCAACACTTGTGCTTGAATGATGCGGTGAACGAAATGGACGCTCGACTACCAATGCCTGGTTATTTTTTAGTTTTCCTGCAATGCTGTAGATCTTCGTGAGTTCTAAGCTCTCATCAAAGGACAATTCAGGCATGATACTAGGAATACGTTTTGCTAGCATAGTCTTTCCTGAGCCTGGAGTGCCAATCAACAATGCGTTATGCTGCCCAGCTACAGCAATTTCAATTGCTCGTTTGGCAGATTCTTGTCCGATTATTTCTGAAAAATCTGGTGAATTATCTAATTTATAATATTCTTGTAACATTTCACCAATGTCGATAAACTCTTCATCCATCATCGTCGTACCATTTAAAAAACTTATTACTTCACTTAAACTTTCAACACCAAAAACACCAATATCATGGATAATGGCACCTTCTCTTGCATTTGCTTTTGGAACAATACAACGTGTAAATCCCTCTTTTTTTGCAGCATTTACTATAGGAAGAATTCCTGTCACTGTATTAATTCTTCCATCCAAACTCATCTCTCCAATAAATAATGTGTTTTCTAAATTTTCTTGCGGAATAAAGCCAGATGCGGCTAGAATTGCGATTGCAATAGGTAAATCAAATGCAGTACCTTCTTTTCGAATGTCTGCTGGTGATAAGTTAATCGTTATTCTCTTGGGTGGTAATAAATATCCCGAATTTTTAAGTGCAATTTTCACTCTTTCTTTTGCTTCCTTAACTTCAGAAGCAAGAAAACCGACCAAATCGAACAATGGCAAGCCATCGCTGACATCTGCCTCCACTTGGATTATGTAACCATCAATACCAATGATGCTTGCACTAAAAGCCTTACTAAACATATATTCTCCTTTATCTCATCGGAGAAACCATTTGCATAAATATATTACCATATTCATCCAAATAATTCAATGTATTACATGCATAATTATTTATTCATCAGGCTACCATGCATACGGCTACTTTTATAATACTCCTGTTTCTAACTATCTTTAAATAAAAAACAGATGCCAAAAGGAGTAATAGTTTTACGCCCTTGTAGCATCTGCAGTTTTTCATTTTATATATTTATTCAATGTTCATGATCTAAAATTTTCTTTAACTCATTCATAAAAGTATTGACATCTTTAAATTCGCGATATACCGAAGCAAATCTAACATAAGCGACAGGATCTAACCCTTTTAACTTGTCCATTAGTATCTCGCCTATTTTATAGCTTGGTATTTCTTTTTCTTCTAAATTAAATATCGCTGTTTCTACTTCGTCAACCAAAGCAGTGATCTGATCAATCGAAATTGGTCGTTTATGGCAAGAACGAAATACACCTGCTTCAATCTTGGAACGATCATAAGGCTCTCTATTATTATCTTTCTTAATAACTACCAAAGGTATGGTCTCAACTTTTTCATATGTAGTAAAGCGTTTTGAGCATTCGTCACACTGACGTCTTCTTCGAATCGAACTATTATCATCCGCTGGTCTAGAATCAATTACCCTTGTATTCTCCTGACCACAAAATGGACACTTCATAAGCTACTTTCCTCCTACCATCGTTTCCCAATGCATACCCAACTGTTAATTCAATTATATTGAATTAGACAACATAGGTCAAGCATATCTTGTGGTTTTAAAGTAAAAATTATAACTTTTTATCTATATTTGGTAAATTAGCATCCTATTTTTATGAAATTCATTTTATCTATAAAACCAGATTCATCTACGAAGCAATTTTGACGTCTAAAGCTACTGTATAGCAGGGATGTTACTCTATCATTTTTTTCATGTATTGATATTTTTTTTTACTCCCTTTCATCTTTTTTCGTTGTCTTCATAGGATATACTAAGAAACGAATCAGACATGAGCATAAAAATTCCATGTCAGAAAGGTAGTTATGCGAATATGTGAATTACGTCAAAAAGAAGTTATCAATTGTCGTGATTGTCAAAGACTAGGCTTTGTTTGTGATGTCGATTTTAACCCTCAAAATGGTTGCATAGAAAAAATAATCATCCCAGGACCATGTAAGATATGGGGAATCCTTGGTAGGGAGTTGGAATATGTCATTCCATGGAGGGCTATAAAACAAATTGGGCCCGACGTTATCCTAGTAGATGTTGATGCAAAAGAATGTCTAGTAAAAATGACTTGCGTTTGCTAAAAATACCACACAGCTTAGCGATATTTTACTATTTTATCAAAGATAAACTTTACAAGCAAACATCTGTTTTGTATAATGGAATTTATGAATAATGGCGTATACATAGGTGTACTCCATTATTCTTTTATGTTAAGGCCATTCTGTCTAAAGATATGGTAGAAACTTATATTTTATAACAAGTAGTATTTAATAAATTACATAACTATTAAATTTATAACATATAAAGTAACTTAAAATACATATTCTCATTCTCAATTGTAAGGAGGTACCATGAAGAAAAAACGAATTATATTCCACGTCGATGTAAATAGTGCTTTTTTAAGCTGGGAATGTACAGAACGATTAAAAAATGATCCCAATTCGATTGACTTACGATTGTTTCCATCTGCAATTGGTGGGGACCAAAGTAGTAGGCATGGTATTATCCTTGCTAAGTCTACAATTGCAAAACAATACGGAATTCAAACCGGTGAACCTATTGCGTCTGCTTTGAAAAAATGTCCAAATCTTATAATCGTACCACCTAATTTTTCTGTATATACAAAATATTCCTCTCAACTAATTCAGTTACTATCAGAATATACGGATAAACTACAGCAATTTAGTATTGATGAGGCATTTTTAGATATGACCGATACCTGTCATTTATTTGGAGAACCACGTAAGGTTGCAAACGACATCCGCATTCGTGTAGAAAAAGAGCTTGGTTTCACAGTAAATATTGGCGTATCAACCAATAAATTATTAGCTAAAATGGCATCCGATTTTCAAAAACCAAATTTATGTCACTCTTTATTTCCAGAAGAGATTCAAGAGAAAATGTGGCCTTTACCTGTGAGTGAGCTATATTTTGTTGGCCGATCAACTCAAAAAAAAATCGAGGATTTAGGTATTCATACCATCCAACACTTAGCTACAATGGATTTAACCATTCTTAAATCTCATCTTGGCAACAAGTATGGTGAACTTATATATAAATACGCGAATGGAATTGATGAAGAAGAAGTAAAATCAGAAGAAGGTCCAAACAAAGGATACGGCAATAGCATTACCTTAATTAAAGACATTACAGAATTAGATTTAGCAAATCAGGTACTACTTGCTCTATGCGAAACGGTAAGCTCTAATTTACGAAATGCGAATGTAAAATGTAAATGCATTACTGTAGAATGGAAAGACTTAGAGTTCATTTCTAAATCTCATCAAACTACACTAGAAATCCCAGTAAATACAACCATTCAACTTTATGAAACTGCTTGTAAACTATTAAGAGAAGCATGGGATAGGACGCCACTTCGTCTATTAGGAGTACGTGCTAGTAAATTAGATACAAATGACTATTCGCAGCTCTCTCTGTTTCATACAGAAAAAGATGAAAAATTAGAAAAGTTAGATTTGGCAATTGACAAAATACGCAATAAATTTGGGACAGACTCAATAAAACGCGCTAGTTTTTTATCGGATAACGCAATCTGTAAACATCATTTAGGCAAAGACTAATTGATTCAGAGTAATAGGCATCCTAATATATAATAAAATGAGGATCTATCTGTTAATCAAATAAATCCTCATTTCATATTTTATAATATTTTATATAATCGATACAAACATAGTACTATTAAAAAATATATTTTAGGTAGCTTGTTAGGACTAAGCTTCTGAATACACCTTTTCAATATAAGCTTTTGATTGTAGCGCATTCTCTGGTACAGAATCTTCAAGTAGCATATGGATAAATGGCTTATGCTGTTTTGCAAGTTTCATAACTAATGGTACATTAAGCAATCCATCTCCTACTGTTAAATTTCTAGAGCTAGGCTCACCATCTTTAATTATAAAATCTTTAATATGCAATACTGCAATTTCTTCTTTTAATAAATCAAATGCTTCTTCGATGATTTCATCTTGATGTTTATAGTTATTACCAGACATTACATTCACTGGGTCAAAAATAACACGAAGGTTCGGAGAGTCAATCGCATCCAATACTTTTCTAGTTCGTTTGATATCATTCATAATATGTTTATATACAGGTTCAACAGCAAAGATAACTCCCATCGATTCTGCATACTTGACGATTGGCTTTAGATTCTTAATAAAAATATTAAGCGCTTCTTCACTATGATTGGCTTCTTCATACTTGTATTCTGTATTAACGGCGCCTGTCTCTGTTCCTACCATCCCACAACCAAGCAAGGAGGCAAAGCGTATATGTGCTTCATAATTCTTAACAATTTCATGCAATTGTGCTGGATCTGGATTTGCTAAATTTAAATAACATCCAAGAACTGCTATGTCTACATTGTTTTGTTCAAAGATTTTCTTAATGTACATTGCCATTCCAGGAGTCATAGCTTCACGATTTACATTGAATTCAGTAATCGCTTTCTTAAGTGCTAATTGTGTGCAGCAAAATCCCTTCTTAGAAATATTACTTACCAAGTTTTCAAATGAGACCTTTTCCATATCATGGCCTCGGATACCTAAACGTATCATAAGTTTCCTCCTAATAATTTATTTTCTCCACCCTTTACTTCCACAATTTCTTCGTTGACTGATAGCCAGACGGATTGTACGGACGGATTATACACTCTATCTCCAGATGCAGAATATTGTAAGCGCTCTACGCATTCCATATAATCAACGATCTGTATATTAGTAGCATACCATATATCATCGCGGTTTCCAACCATCTTACAAAACTCTTCAATCAGTTCCCAATTGTTGTCCCTAGGGAACTCATAGCTATGACCCCACACGTACATCATGTACACGTATTGTTTCTTCTGCAACGATATAAATTCTTTTCCAAGTTCTAGTAATTTTCCATTATGATGACAAGTAGGATTCCACTCGAAATAATCATTTGGTACATCAAAAGAATTCGTACTATTCACCGTTCTAGAATACTTAATGCCTAAATGAGGAAGCATATGTTTGATTCTCTCATCATATGAGCCATTCGGGTAACTTAATCCTCTGACTGGATAAGAAACCAAAGTTTCAAGACCAGTTCGATCGTCAAGAACTTCCTTAGCAATTAAAGTGTCTGGACATCTAGCGATCGTTGGATGTGTATAGGTATGAGCTGCAACTTCATGCCCCTCATATAAAGAAGCTATTTCTTCTTTATTAATACGAACCTCTTGATCCATTAAACCATAGTTTAAATGAAATGTCCCCTTTATTCCATACTGATTAAATATTTCAAGTAATTTTCTGTCCTCTTGTTTTCCATCATCATAACTCATAGTCAACACTTTATGTTTACCACCTGGATAACAATAATAAATTTTATTCATTGATTACATCCTCTCTATATAATATTAATATTTAGTAACTTTTTATAATAACTCGTCATTCTTACGCTTATGCGAAGCGAATACTAATAACGTAAGGCATACAAGATTCATCAATTTACTCGATTTGCAGTTTTCTCATCTGATAAAACTCACCCTTTAATTCCATAAGATCCTCGTATGTCCCATATTCAACACACTTACCGCCACGAATCACAGCAATTTTATCCGCATTACGTATCGTAGACAATCGATGGGCAACAACAAATGTAGTACGATTTCTTGTTAAATTGTCCAATGCCTTTTGAATCTCTTTCTCTGATAAGCTATCTAGTGCAGAGGTGGCTTCATCAAGAACAATTACTTTAGGATCTCGAATCAAAGCCCTAGCAATTGAAATTCTTTGCCTCTGACCTCCACTTAATTTACCACCATGCTCTCCGACGATGGTATCTAAACCTTGTGGTAAACTTCCAATAAACTCAGACAAGTTTGCCGCACGGATTACTTCTTGCAATTTTTCTTCTGAAACAGAAGGCATACCATATGTAATATTATCACGAATCGAACCTGAGAACAGTATCGATGTTTGAGGAACAACCGCTAAATGTTTACGGTAGCTTCTAAGGTTAATTTGGCTCAAATCATTTCCATCAAGGAGTATCTGCCCCCTTCTTGGTTTGATAAAACCGATTACTAGGTTCAATACCGTAGACTTGCCAGCTCCTGACTCACCAACAAAGGCGATTGTCTCGCCAGCTTTCACCTTTAAATCAAAAGAATCTAAAACTAATTTATTATTATCATAGGAAAAATCGATATTTTTAAATTCGTATTCCCCAGAAATCTTCTTTATTTTTTTCTTGCCTTTATTATTTTCTATATCCTCTGCCAATAATATCTCACCAACGGAATTTACCGACTCCATACCTTTTGAAATGATTGGCAATAGATTAATAAAGTTCGAAACTTGGTTCACGACTGTCGTAAAATAAGTTTGATATAACGTAATATCTCCAACAGATATTTTCCCTTTGTATGCCAAAACACCAGAAAATCCTAGGCAAAGAATTTGAAAAGCCTGAAAAACAGCCCAGCTAACTGCACCAAAATTCGCTTGTATGATATCCAAGCGATATCCCTTCTCAGCAACAAGATTTAATTGACTTTCCATTTTATTTATTTCTTCTTTTTCAAGTGCATGCGCTCTTGTTACCGGAATCAATTCAACCATTTCCATAACCCTTGCACTTGTCTCTTCCATTTCTCTACGAAACTCCGAATTTGACTTCTTTATCTTTGACTTAAATCCTACAATAGTAAACGCCGCAATCGGTGCAGACACTAAGAAAAATAGAAATACAATCCTACTTTTAAATAATGTAACTGATAAAGCGACCGTAATATTTAAACCAATGGTGAGTGTATTTATAAATAGCTGCTGAGACAATGTCTCAATTGCTTCCACATCACGCATAATCTTAGACTGTAGTCTCCCTGACTGCATCTCTTTATGAAAGCTCATAGATAATTGTTGAAGCTTTCGAACCATCGCGCTTCGTAGACCAGCCTCAACTGCTCTCACTGCCTGGCTACGACATTTCGTATACAGATAGTTCATCGGGATATTAAGTGCTACTAAAGCTAATATTAGTATTAAATTCCAGAGAATTGTATGAAACCCGTTTTCTTCTTTGGAAAGTGCAATATTTATAATATTTGCGGTAACAACTGGAAGTACCCAAACACAACTGTGTTTCAGGGCAAAGAAAATACCAGAAAGTATAAATTTAGAATAGTGACCCTTATACAAACCTGTTAGGATTTTAATTGGTTGTTTTTTATGTTTCCCATAGCAATATATAAATTGATCTTGATTTAAACTATCTTCTCGCGTATTTTCGGCCATCTTATCCTTACACATGTTACGTCCCTCCTATTAGCTACTAGTAGTATAGCACAAAATATTAGATTTTTAAATGTATTATTTTATATTATTTAACTAAAATCTTTCCTTCAAACTCAGACTATAAGTTTTACTCACCTTTATTTTCTATACTTATCTTTAAAGTTTAATTCAATTGTTTAGATCTAACTTAAGCAACCACTCATTTATCTAATTCCTCTACCTACAAAATATTGAGAAATAAACATCCTGTTCCTCTACCTATAAAATTGTTCTTCTTACTTTAAATATTTATTTATATATCCACCTTCGAAATACTTACACATAAAAATAAGGTTGCTTCAAAACGTTCATAGTTTTGAAACAACCTTATTGCTAGACATAAAAGTCTTTACATCTTTGATATTATTCTTTTACCGCACCTACGTTAACACCCTTAACGAAATACTTCTGACAGAAAGGATAGATAATCATAAACGGAATGATTGCTACCATAACGGCTGCATTAAACATCGTATTCTGAGATACAGTTTCAGCTGTACTTGGCATATCACCATCCATAATTAAACTACGAAGTTTCATCTGGAAGTTGTTTAATTTTTGGGTATTAATATAAAGTTTAAAGTTAGTATAATCATTCCACATTGCAACACCGAACATTAAGCCGATGGAAGCAAGAGCTGCTTTTGATAATGGAAGAACGATTTTAAAGAATGTACCCATAGGTGAACATCCATCGATGGAAGCTGCTTCGAATAATCCTTGTGGAATACCTTCGAAGAAGTTTCTCATTAATACTAAGTTATAAACGTTGATACTCATTGGAAGTATAACTGCCCATAATGTATTGATTAATTTTAAATCCATCATAACTAAGAACTTAGGAATCATACCACCATCGAAAATCATTGTGAATAACAATAAGTATGAGAATACAGTTCTACCTGGCATCTCCCATTGAATCAATACGTATGCACCAAGAGTAGATAATAATAATCCTAAGAATGTACCAGCTACTGTTGTAATTATAGAAATTACGAAAGGCTGATATAATGCCTTTGTTGTTACAATAACCTTATAACCAACTAGACTGAAATCTGCAGGCCATAATCTCATACCAAAAGCTGTCTGTGTATCAATAGAGTCTACAAATACCTTCCACATTGGTATAAGAATAAATAAACATACTATGAAGAATATTAAACCATTCACATATGGGAAGATTTTGATCTTTTTACGTTTCTTTCTTACTTGATTACTCATAATCTGTCCCCCTCCTATACGATACCGCGTCCACGAACTTTTTTACTTGCATAGTTACAAATTAAAACAAGGACGCAACCTACTAATGACTTAGTTAAACCTACGGCTGTTGTATAACCATAGTCAGCTACTAATCCGAAAGTTCTACGGTATACATAGGTCTGTAAAACGTCAGATACTTCATATACAGCTGGGTTATATAAAACGAATACAGATTCAAATAAGTTCATGATTTTTGCCAAGTTAAGAATTAATACAGTGATAATTGTATTTGCTAAACTTGGTAATGTGATAAAGCGCATCTGATTCCAACGATTTGCACCATCGATTTGTGCTGCTTCGTAAAGATCTGGACTGATTCCTGCTAATGTTGCTAAATAAAGAATCGTACCCCAACCAGTATCTTTCCAAATATTTATAATATAGAAAACAGGACGCCACCAATTCTTATCTGCCAAGAAATATATTTCGCTACCCTTCTCTAAGAATCCGAAATTAACTAATAAAGAGTTAACAAGTCCAGCATTACTTGGTGAAAGGATTAAACGGAATACAGAAGCAGTAACTACCCATGACATAAAGTGAGGGAGATAAATAATTGTCTGTACTGTTTTCTTTGCTGCCAAATTCTTAATCTCATTTAATAAAAGAGATACTACTACCGCCATAAATGTATTTAATAATAATTTAATAATACTTAATTCAATCGTATTAAAGAATGCTTGTTGAAACTCTTGTTTTCCTAATAATCTTTGAAAGTTTTCTAAACCAACATATACAGGTTCCGTAACACTTGTATATTTGTAAAATGCAAAACGTATACCTAACATTGGTAGGTAGTTAAATAATAGAATAAAGATAAAAACAGGTAACGCCATAACATAAAACCATCTGTGGACATATACCCTTGTTCCAAATGACTTTGTGCTTACTGGAACTTTGTTTTTCCGTTTAATGCTCATAGAAGCACTTCCTCTCTTTCAATAGAATTCCCTCTCACGAGCATCTCTCGTGATAGGAGAGGCTGTAAAACAGCCCCTCTTATTATCAGTTAAGCACTACTAGCAACTCAACTATTTCTTTGTAACATTATTTTTGTAAAGAAGCGATGATTTCAGCTACCATGCTATCTGTTTTATCATGATAGTATTTCATTCCGTCTTCAACACTCATACCTTGAGTTACTACCTGAGTAATAACGTGGTTACGTGCATCCCAAAGGTCAGCATTGTACTGAGACATAGTATCATTAGAAACAACTACAGGTGCAACGTGAGACCATGAATCAAATTTTTCAGCAGAGTCTTTACTTAATGCATCAATTGTAGCGGAACCTGGATCTTCCCATGTAGCAATTGCTAACATTGGATCGATGTGGTTCTTAGTTTCGAATGTATCTGGTTTTTCTAAGTTAACAAGCATATGGAATTCGCCTTCTTTGAATTCCTTAGTTGTATCACCAGCTGTTAAAGTCTCAGCTTTTGTAGACCAGTGAACATCTTCTGCACCATATGTCCAAAGAGTTTGAACAGCGCCACCATCTAACATTGTTTCAAAGAAATATTTATAGATACCAGCTGGGTTTTCTGCTTTGGAAGTAATTGCCCAAACTGGAGCCTGTCTTTCAACATATTGTCCAAGTTCTGCGATAGGAGCTAACATTACTAATTCAGAATCTAAACCATTAGATGCAAGGTTGTTAGCTAAGTTAGTAGCCCATGTACCAGCCCAGTAAGTAAATACACCAACTTTATCATCGTAGAATTTATTACGAACGTCTTTTGTACCATTTGTTAATGTTTCTTTGTCAATCCAACCAGCTTCATAGCCTTCTTTTAATCTAGCTAAAGCAGCAGACATTGCTTCTTCAGAGAAACCATCAACCCAAGTTCCATCTTCTTTTTGATAGAAATCTGGATAAGCATCTTGGTAGAATTCTGGTAAGTAGTTAGTATATGGAGCTTCATTACCAATTAAACCAGCTGCAGAAAGTGCAATTGTATTGGAAGGATCACCACTACCATCCATATCACCATCAGTGAATGCTTGTAACATAGCTTTGTATTCTTCATAGTTTGTTGGAGCTTCCATACCAACTTTATCTAACCATGCTTTTCTTACATATGTCATACATCCATTACCTCTAGCTGGAGCAAAACCGTATAACTTACCATCGATAGCGATAGAATTCATAACAGTTTCATTTACTCTACCAGAAGCTTTTAATTCAGAATTGTTCCAGTACTCAGTAACATCAGCTAATGCGCCTAAAGCAGCATAAGATGTATAGTATTCAGCACCTAAAAGTACTACGTCTGGCCAATCACCAGATGCAAATGTGTTACCAACTACATCATAGTAACCACTGTGTTCTGGTTGATTAAAGATAATGTCAATTCCTAATTGATCTTCTAATTGTTTTTCAAAAGCATCACGACCTCTAGCTTCTGTAAAAACAGTACCATTTACCATTACAGTAATGGACTTTGGTTTTTCTACTTCTGGTGCAGTTGCTTCAGTAGTAGGTTCAGCAGTTGCCCCACCTGCTTCAGTAGTTGGTGTTGGTTCAGTAGTATTCCCATCGTTACCTTTCTTAGAACCACAAGCTGTTAAGCTAAGTGATAATGTAAGAAGCATTGCAACGGATAAGAATTTCTTTGTAGATTTTCTCATCTTAAAAACCCTCCTTTTTTTTAAACCATTAATAATATAATTTTTTGGCCTCATAAGCATCATAATAAATAATGAAAAGCTCAAAAATTATTTGATGTTATGTAAGCGTCAAACGAAAAACTGGTTTAGTAAGTTTTGTTCGTTTTGACAATTAGATACTAGCATATCTTGTACTATTTTAACAAGAAACAATATTTATTATTCATGTGCAATTTTTTAGATTGCTCTATAAAGCCTTATTTTAAAGGGTTTTCAGCACTAATAAATTTTGTGTATGTGCTTTCATTTTTTCTTGTTCGAAAAATCTGTCTAATTTTCTTGCAAATATTGCACCACTTTGTTATAATTTTTCTAGTATTCTTTTGTTCGCTTTTACTAAGAATTCAAAAAAATAACCGGAGGAATTGGTTGTGTTTAAATCCGATATTCATAATAATAGAAAATATTTGATACGTTTTGTAACCTCTTACAGCATATTGCTTATATTTATCTTAACAATGGGCTTAATTTTATATCAATACGGCATCGCAGATGCCAAAAATAGTTTAGTTCAACAAAATACAAGCATGCTTGAGAATTCTATTGAGAAAATGGATTATACAATTCGTCAATTATCTACACTAACTATACAATTGGCTAACAATTCTACTATACTTTCTTTAGTAGAAATTGATAATACTAAGAATCCTAACTTTTATGAATATTGCTTAGATGTTATGGATTTTCTTAAAAATTTTACACCAACTGAAACAATGCTTCCGATATACGATTATTATATCTATCTCCCGAAAGTTGATTATTTATTATCATCTAGTATGTTAACGGAATCAAGGCTATACTATCAATATACAAAAGGATTTCGCATGGAATTTTTTGATTCATGGAAAGAAAGTATAATTGATGTAAGTGATATGTACAGTCTAACATCGTTACATAAATATAATAAAACAGGGGCATCTTCTTCCTATTTATATAGGATACCTCTTGCAAATTATTCGATGTTTCGAGATTATCCTGGTGTAGTGTGTATCGAGTTTAATAAAAGTTCCTTATATGATATCTTTTCTGATGTAGATCTTTTTGGAGACGGGTTCTTAGTAGTAACGAATAAGAATAATGAAGAATCCTTTCGTATTAGTAACAAGAATTCTATGAACATTAGTTCACAAGAACTTTTAGACATTGTAAATAAGAACTCACCAGAAAACGGTGTATTAGAAACTACCTATAATAATAAGTCGATCATTATTACAAAAGTAACTTCAAGTGTGAATGGGTGGAATTATTATCTCGTTCAACCATCTAGTATGGCTTTCCATGAATTAATGACCTATCAAAAAGTATTTACACTTATAATATTTTTGACTTTAGGTTGCTCTTTTGTTTTTATTTACTTTTTATCAAAACAAAATATTAAACCAATCATTCAAATAAATACAGCATTAGAGACTTCTATAATTGAAAATAATACCTTACAACAAAAACTAGAAGCCCAAAAGCCACTGATATTTAATTCCTATATGGCTAGACTTCTAAATGGATTAATTGCCTCAGATGAAGAAATAAACCAAATTACTGAGTTCCTTAAAATTGACGTAGCCCAAAACAAATACACAATATTATATGCGAGTGTTTATTTGGATCAATTGGACTTTTATATAGAAGATACATCAATATTAGCAAACTCAGAATTAGAAAAATCATCTTACCAAGACGTTTTAAAACAATATTTTTATGAATACTTTGGTGATAATATTTTCATATTCGATGTTGAGGTGAATTCATTTGCACTAATGCTACCTTGTCCAATCGAAGAAACAATTACAGAAAGTATCGATCGTATTCGAGATAACTTTATAAGACTACACGAACATTTAATGAAAACTCACTCTGTTTGGATCTTTGGAGGTCTAGGCAATCGTAATTCTGAGCTATCATTTATTTGGAAATCATATCAGCAATCCATACAAGCTGCTTCTGTTTTACGACAAGGACATGTATTTCAAAGTTTTTATCACTTGAAAAGAGATAAAACTACGTACTATTATCCATTTGAAATGGCACAACAGCTGACTAATTTCATAACTACAGGTAATACAAAACAAGTAAAAGAAATCTTCCGATTAATACGTAGAGAAAATTTCGAAACTAGAGCCTTATCATTTAGCTTAATTCGTTGGCTTTTGTCTGATATTCGAAACACTTTATTGAAAGTACGTTTCACCATTACGGCAACCGACGAGAATAAAGACGCCTTAGATAAAGTAGATTTAGCGTTTCAAGAACAAAAAACAATCGATTTGATGGAAGAAATCTCTCTAACCTTATGTAATTTATATGAACAAAAAGCGGATGGTAATAAATTAATATATACGATTCAACAATATATTAATGAAAATTACAAAGATCCTTCCTTAAGTTTAAAAAGAATTTCAGAAATCTTTGATATTTCAGAAAGCTATTTCTCTTATTTATTTAAAGCGGAAGTGAAACAAAACTTTTCTGAATATTTAGAACAACTTCGAATGGAACAGGCAATGATTCTTGTAAAATCAACCAATATTAACATCTCTGACCTTTACCTTGAAGTTGGCTATAATAACGCGAATTCATTCCGCAGGGCCTTTAAAAAAGTGCATGGTGTTTCACCGAAAGCAATTCGTGACGCGAATACTACGACCACACCTTAGTATTCCTGCTTTATATGAAAGGCGATATGTAGTATAATGAAATCAACGTTATCTATAGTTTCATATTACTATAGATAGCGCTGATACTAAAATGAATTTTAACGGAGGATTTTATATGGCACTCAAGATTTTTTGGGCTGGTGACTCAACCGTAAAGCAAAACGATTATACCAGTTACCCACAAACAGGCATCGGTCAAGGTTTTCTTCTATTCATGAAAAAAAATATCCAAATGGTGAATAAAGCAGAAAATGGACGTAGCACAAAAAGTTTTATTGCAGAAGGAATATTAGATGCAATCGATAATGAAATCGGTAAAGATGACTTTTTATTCATTCAGTTTGGGCACAATGATGAAAAACCAGATGAAAAGCGTTATACCAAACCTTATGGCTCTTATCAAGAGAACCTTAAACTTTTTATAGAGGTTGCTAGAAAACACAGTGCACATCCCGTACTTATTACGCCTTTATACCGACGACTATTTGATGAAAATGAGAAACTTATAGACAATACTCATTTAGACTATCCAGATGCAATGAAAGCACTTGGTGAGGAAATGAATGTTCCTGTAATAGACTTGTGCACAATAAGCAAATCCTTTATCCAAAAATTAGGTGACGAAAAAAGTAAACCACTTTTTATGCATTTAGAAAAAGATGCTTATAAAAATTATCCAGATGGAAAAATAGACAATACCCACTTACAATATGCTGGTGCTGTTGCATTTGCTGAACTCATTGCAAATGAATTGCGTAAACTTGGTGGTATCTACGAAGATCTTTTGATCCCTTTGAATTTAGAAAAAGAGAATCCAAATCTTTTAAAGGATTAATTTTTGTTCTAAGTATGTACAATGCAATTCCGTCGTAATTGACAATGAACGAGCGCGGTCGCTTTGGTAAATAGTTTTTAATGCGAGCGCGGTCGCTTTGGTAAGTAACTATTTTACATAACCTTGATTCATTCATATATTTTTGTGTAAATAGTTTAGTAAATAAACAATATATCAATTAGAAAGAGGTCCTCTATGAATTTATTAGAAAAAGCAATACAAGAAGCTAACTTAAACGAAGTAAAAGAATTATTAATTAACGACCCAAACATGATAGAAACATATACTGAATCTGGGGTCTGGATGCCATACTTTGCAGCTTTCACTGGTAATCTAGAAATTGTTCGTTATATCGTAGAATACTCACGTGCTAGTTTTAACACCTTTGATCCAAATCACAGAAGCATACTTCATTATGCAGTTGAGTCTGGTAACCTCCCGTTGGTAAAATATCTTGTTGAAAAGGTAGGAATGTCCCCAGTACTTGGTGATATGGACTTAATAACACCTTTTGAACTAGCAGCAAGTTTAAAACATAATGAAATTGAAGCGTACTTTGAAGAAATCCTCGGATGTTCTCTACAAAATATGTATAAAAATCCAATCCAAACTGGAATGCATCCAGATCCGTCCATCATTCGAGTTGGTGAAGATTATTATATGGTAAACTCTTCATTTATTTATTTCCCATGTATTCCAATCTCTCATTCCAAAGATTTAATTCACTGGGAAGTAATCGGACATGCTATTACAAATCCTGATTGGGCATACCTCGATGAGCTAGAAGGTGGCCGTGGTTATTGGGCTCCTGATATTTCATACTACAATGAACGTTTTTATATCACAGCAACTTATCGCCTAAACGATACTGGAACCGTTTATCGTAAACAAATGGTTGTTTCCTCCGATCGTCCAGAAGGTCCATATTGCGAGCCAAGTTTCATTGATGAAGACGGTATCGATCCTTCCATATTTACTGACGATGATGGTAAACGTTATATGCTTTTAAATCGAGGAGCGAGGATCTTTGAAATCAGTAGCGATGGTACAAGACAATTATCGGATGCAACTCTTCTTTATTACGGTGATAATAAACGTGCACCAGAAGGACCTCATATCTTAAAGAAGGATGGCTATTACTATTTATTCATGGCGGAAGGTGGCACTGGCCCATCCCATTGCATTACCGTAGCAAGATCCAAAGAATTGTTTGGTAATTACGAACCTTGCCCATACAATCCTATTATGACACAGGTAGATAAAACAGCCCCAATACAAAGATGTGGACATGGAAAACCGGTTCAAACACAGAATGGAGAATGGTATATCGTTTATCTATGTGGAAGAATGATTGATGGTAAATACAGCTTACTTGGAAGAGAAACAGCTCTTGATCCAATCACTTGGACACCAGATGGTTGGCCGATTGTAAACAATTTAAAAGGACCTAGTACACTACAAAAGAAACCAAATTTACCAGAAACAATTTTCGAATCTGCGAATCCGAATTATAACGGCCAAAATGAATTAAACGCAGAATGGGTAACCCCTAGAGCACCAGAAGCTGATGGAATTACAATAAAAGAAAATAAATTACACATCAAAGGAAGCAAAGCTTCTATTAGTACGATGTATGCAAGAAATATTTTATTGATAAGACAAAAGCATTTTAACTTCACTGCATCTGCCACTCTCCTTTCACCGAAATTGGAGGTAGGACAACATACTGGTTTAACTTGTTACTATGATGAAAATACTTATTTATTATATGGAGTATTTAAGACAGAGAAGGGATTGGAATTAAAAGTTTTTGAACATATTGATGAAAGTAATACGGACTCTCTTGTTTTAAGCGAGGTATTACCAGATTTTAAAGAAATAGATTTAAAAATTGTTACTAAGGGCTTAAAACGAACCTTTATATATGGTCTTGATAACAATGAAGAGAAATCACTTGGTACTCTTGATAACGTTTACTATATATGCGATGAAGGTATTCGTAAAGGAAAACGTTTTACAGGTGCAATGGTTGGTATGTATGCTTACTCAGGTGATGCATCTACTACTTACGGAGTATTCTCCTCTTTCACTTATGAAGCAAACTAAAATCCATTTTAACTGCAATGAAGTAAAGTTAGCTTTTGGATTCATATTTCATCTATTATAGCTTATATAATAAATATTATGTATTAAATACGCATTTGGATATCGACTAATAACTAGTAATTAGATACTGGGAATTAAGTAAGTATTTGAATATTGCGTATTAAATAAGGCATTGTCAATTCTATAAAAACTATTTTTCTACAAAAAGAAGGATATCCTATGCTTCTGTTGCATAGGATACCCTTCTTTTATCTATCATAGCAGAGTCTTTAGACACGCCTGCTATTAATTATTAATTATTAAATTATCAATATTTTCCGTAATAAAAGCTTCGCCTTCTTGACCTTCAACCGTTACATGGTTCAACTCTAAAACTTCAAGATTATTTGCAAAAAGACCTAATCTAGTCGTTTCATCTGCTCCATCCATCATTGCAGGTACACCAGCTTTTGGATTTTTTGCAAAGGAAATAGAAACATGATCAAGTACTACTTTTTTAATCTTTTGCTCAGGAAGACCATACATGTAAGTTGCAGCCGCATGACAATTTGTACATTCTAAGTTTCTAAAAGTAAGTTCACCTAGATAAGGAGTTCTATCATCAACTGGGTGAAACTCTTTACTCTGAACATAATCAGAATGTCCATCTGGATCACAGAAATAAAATCCGTTGATTACCACTGGAGTCATAACATGATCCATTATAATATCTTCAAATAAGATACCATCAATGATTGCATCTTTTCCTCTACCTCTTCTTGTCTTAATACGTAGACCACGATCCGTATGAAGGAAACGACACTCTTTCACAACTAAATTCTTAACTCCACCGGCCATTTCACTACCAATGGTAATGGAACCATGTCCATCTCTCATACAACATTGACGAATTGTTAAGTTTTCAGATGGTTTTTTATATTTAGCACCCATATAGATCTTACCGGATTTGATTGCGATACAATCATCACCAAGTGAGAAATAAACACCTATGATTTCAACATTGCAACAAGACTCTGGATCAAGTCCATCCGTATTCGGAGAATCTGCTGGATTTAAAATTGTTAAGTCAATGAATCGTAAGTTATCTGAAAAATAAGGATGAATGTTCCAAGCTGGGCTGTTTTTCACTGTGATACCTTGCATTGTTACATGATTACAATGATTTAAAAAGATTAATCTTGGTCTCCAAGCAATACGGCGTACTTTTGGATTCTCCCACCAATTATCTATGCTTGCGCAACCATCAATTGTTCCTTCACCAGTAATCTCAACATTTTCAACATTGATACCTGTAATAATTCCCGAAAACGAATCCAGCGGATTACCTTCCCAAGTCCCTAGATTATATTCATCCGTTTCATCATAACTTTCTATGATGCCAGGTAAGATAGGGAACTTCGTACGATCAGTAATCGCAGAAAGTGTTGCACCTTTCGCAAGCTCTAATTTTAAATCGCTTTTTAAAAATAGACTTGTAATCTTATACGTTCCTTCTGGCACTAAAACTCTACCGTGTTTCGGACAAGCATTTATAGCACACTGTATGAACGTTGTATCATCTTGAATTCCATCACCTTTTGCTCCAAAGGCTTTGACATTTAACGTAACAAATTCATAATCCGTTGTAAAAGTTACTACTTCGGAACATCCACGACTATTTTTTACGTAAATCTCATAGCTTGTCTCTGGGTTTAAATTATGAATGGATTGAACTACCTTATTACTTTTACAGTATAACTCGTTGTTTAGATAGACTTCATAATCCTCTTCTGTATAATAATACCCTTGTTTTACTAATTCAATAACAGCCGTTCTTGCGGACTTAAATAAAATATTAAATTTCATTTGTTCTGTCGTTTTCAATTTTTTTCCCTCCTAGCCACTTACTTAACTCACTATATAGCAGCTATCTTCATTAATAAACCAAGCACTTCATCATCAAGGTTTTCATCAAGTTGGCGTAATATGGATGCCATCATATCATTGATAGATTTCTCATATTTTTCACTTAATAAAACATTATATTTACATGCTTTTTTCATAGCATAGACTGTCATTAATGACGTCGTTAAGTTTATTTTTTCGGAATTCGTTGAATCATAGATTAGCTTACTAGTATTATCTTGGTATTTTAAAATACCTTTTACAGTTTCCTTCATCCAAACAATAAGCTTCTTATAATGCTCATAAATTTCTTCCGAAGTATTTACTATCGTATCCACCAAAGTCATAGCATGTAACGCAGACAGTTTTGTATTTATCTCTCCATTTACATATAAGCCGATTTCTTCATTAAAATATGCACCTCTTAACGCTGCAAATTTAGCAATAATATCATTGTATCCTTCTTTTTTATGGAAAATCGTTTCGTAATTCATGTAAAATGGCATCATTGCAAAATACACATCAAAGATACACTCATTGTGATCTTTTGCTTTTTCAAGTATAGTTTCAGCAGTTCCTAACTTAGGTAAGTAATCACTTGATAATCTATCAATTGCTTTTCTATACTTGATTTCTCCTGTAATATTGTATAATGCAAAAAGAACTTCTCCAAGTCGAATTGTATCAATGACTTCATTTTCTATTTTAAATGTAATTTCGCCATCTTCGGAAACTCTGTCTTTCACACTATTGATAACAAAATTAATGAAACTATCTTCATTTGTTTTTTTATAAAGCTCGGTAGAACCAAGCAATCTCAAACTCTGAACAAAATCAGCTTTAAGCACTATCGTTTTGTTCTTGTCAAAATTTCTTAGTACAAATTGTTCTAAATTCATAAATTTATACCAATGCCTTTCCTTTGAATATTAATGCTGATATTTCTAAGTATAAGATGCAAATTCTTAAAACTAAAAAGAACAGGCCGTATAAAATCATTTTTTTATTATTAGATTTATACAGCCTGTTCTATACACCTTATCTGATTATCTTATATCCTGCATTGCGCAGCCGTCCATATCATCAAAATCTTGGTTTTCACCAACCATACCCCAGATAAATGTGTATGCTTGAGTACCAGATCCAGAATGAATTGACCAGCTAGGAGAAATTACAGCTTCTTCATTTCTCATAACAATATGTCTTGTTTCTGTTGGTTCTCCCATGTAATGGAATACCAAAGCATCTTCTGGCATGTCAAAGTATAAATATACTTCCATTCTTCTATCATGTGTATGACAAGGCATTGTATTCCAAACACTACCTGGTTTTAATTGAGTCATACCCATAACTAGCTGACAACTTTCTACTTGACCTGGAAGAATGTATTTACATATTGTTCTATGATTTGCTGTTTCTAAAGAACCAAGTTCTACTCTTACACAGTTTTCTGGTTTGATTAATACCGTTGGATATGTTGTGTGTGCTGGTGCACTATTTAAGTAAAACTTCGCTGGATTGCTTGCATCTACGCTAGCAAATGTTATGTCTTTTGAACCCATTCCAATGTATAAACCATCTTTATACTCGAGTTCATATACTGTACCATCTACAGTTACAGTGCCTTTTCCACCGATATTAATAATACCCATTTCTCTTCTTTGTAAAAAGTATTCTGCACGAAGTTCATCTCCAGCAGTTAAAACTAGAGGAGCCTTAACTGGTACTGCAGAACCAGTAATGATACGATCAATGTGGCTATACACTAATTTTATGTCATCCACTTGAAACAAATCATCAATTAAAAATTCCTCACGTAAACGATCGGTTGTGTAATGTTTTACATCCTTTGGGGATGCTGCTGTTCTAAGTTCCATATTCAACACTCCTTTTTATTCATTCTATATTATAAACGAATGTTACATTCGTTTTAGTGACCTAATTTTCCCCTAGAATACAATTATGCTTTACCTATCTTAACTAATAAAGTAGCGTACTGCATTCTATGGTTACATAGTATATAAGGGTATTGCCCCAACTAAATGGCACAATACCCATATTTTATTCTTAATATCTACATTATCTTAAGTTTAAAACTTTTATTCTAATATAAATATCATCGTAAGTATTTACACTTACATTTTAATTATCTTTGAACACGTCCAGAACCATCTCCGCCTACTAAAGCGTCAACTTCAGAACGAGTTACTAAGTTGAAGTCTCCAGGAATTGTGTGTTTTAATGCAGATGCTGCTACACCAAATTCAAGAGCTGATTTAAAATCTTTACCATCAACGAAACCACAGATAGTTCCAGCTGCGAAAGAGTCACCGCCACCTACACGGTCAACGATAGGAGTGATTCTGTATTTTCTAGAATGATAGAATTCACCTGTTTCGCCATTGTAGATGCATGCAGACCAACCATTGTCAGATGCTGAATAGCTTTCTCTTAAAGAGCTGATAACATATTTGAAGTTGAATTTAGCAACCATTTGTTTGAAGATATCTTCATAACCAGCTAATTCTAAATCACCACTAGTTACGTCAGTGTTACCTGGCTTAAATCCAAGAACTTTTTCTGCATCTTCTTCGTTACCAATGCAAACGTCAACGTATTGCATTAAGTTAGACATAACTTTCTGAGCTTTTTCAGAAGACCATAATTTCTTACGGAAGTTTAAGTCAACAGAAACTGTGATTCCTTTCGCTTTTGCTGCTTTTAAAGCTGCTTCAGTTACTTCAGCTGCTTTATCAGAAACTGCTGGAGTGATTCCTGTAAAGTGGAACCAATCTGCACCTTCAAAAATCTTATCGAAATCGAAATCAGAAATTTCTGCTTCAGCGATTGCAGAGTGAGCACGGTCATAAACAACCTTAGAAGCTCTCATAGCTGCACCTGTTTCAAGGAAGTAGATACCAAGTCTGTCGCCACCGTGAGCTACGTTAGAAGTATCAACACCCATTTTATTTAATGCTGCAACAGCACAATCACCAATTTCATTTGCAGGAACTTTTGTCACGAAAGATGCATCGTGTCCATAGTTTGCTAAGGAAACAGCAACGTTTGCTTCTCCACCACCATAGCATACATCAAAGCTTTCTGCCTGAATAAATTTTTGATATCCTGGAGTGGATAATCTTAACATAATTTCGCCCATTGTTACAACTTTAGCCATTTTTTTATCTCCTTTTTAATAAAATATATTATTAATGGTTTTTAAACCATTCCTATTGTACTTAAGAATTGAAAATAGTTCAACTATTTATTTATAAAATTATATAAAGTATTTAATACCAGAACATTTAAATCAATAAATATACAATTTCTTCCTGTAAAATTTACATCTTCACGATTTTTTTCTTCTTCCATTCCATTTACAAATGTGATTTACTTTACAATTATAAAGTAACACCCTGTTTAAAGATTGCCATATCATGGAATCCTGCTTCTTCTGATTTGAGTTTTTTACCAGAAGCTATATCTAAGACAAATTGGAATAACTCTTCGGACAATGTGTTTAAATCCTTATCAACTACTAAAGAACCGCAGTTAAAGTCAATCCAATTGCTCTTCTTATCTGCAAGAGCAGTATTTGTAGAAATTTTCATTGTTGGAACTGGTGATGCAAAAGGAGTTCCTCTACCTGTAGTAAATAATACCATATGTGCACCAGATGCTGCAAGAGCAGTTGCTGCAACAAGATCGTTACCAGGAGCACTTAATAAGTTTAAGCCCTTAGTTTTAACGATTTCACCATATTTTAATACATCCTTAATTGGCGCATTACCCGACTTTTGAGTACATCCAAGGGATTTATCTTCAAGAGTAGAAATACCACCCTTTTTATTTCCTGGTGATGGATTTTCATAAATTGTTTGATTGTGATTTGTAAAATAATTTTTAAAGTCATTGATCAAATCAACTGTTTTATCAAACATTTCTTTTGTTTCGCAACGTTCCATTAGAAGTGTTTCTGCACCAAACATTTCTGGCACCTCTGTAAGGATTGTTGTTCCACCTTGTGCAACTAAGATATCAGAGAAAGCACCTACAGTTGGATTTGCAGTAATACCTGACATACCGTCTGAACCACCACATTTCATACCAATGATTAATTCATCAGCGCCAATTTTTTCACGTTCAAATTTAGCTGCATAATCAATTAAATCAGCGATTAAACCTTCTGCTGTTTCCATTTCATCTTCAACATCTTGGCATTGTAAGAACTTCACTCTGTTTTCATCATAATCGCCAATGTATTCTTTTAAAATAGCGATATTACTATTTTCACAGCCAAGTCCTAACACTAATACGCCACCAGCGTTTGGATGATTGATAAGGTCTGCAAGAATTGTTCTTGTATATTCTTGATCATCTCCCATCTGAGAACAGCCATATGGATGTGGGAATGCAATAATATCTTCTACAGATCCTGTTAGTTTATTCGAAAATTGTTTTGTCATTGCTGTAGCAATGTTATTTACACATCCTACAGTTGGGATAATCCAAATTTCATTACGAATACCAACTTTTCCATCACTTCTTCTATATCCATCAAAATAAGCTTTTTCTCTAGATGGTAATGGTGTAAGGTTTGGTTCATAAGTATATTCTAAAACATCACCTAAGTTTGTCTTAATATTATGTGTATGGATCCAAGCTCCCGCAGACACATTGCTTGTTACATGTCCAATTGGGAAACCATATTTAATTACGTTCTCGCCTTCTGCGATTGCTGATAAAGCGAACTTATGTCCACGTGGAATGTCCTCTACTAAAGTAACTGATAACTCCTCGACTAAAAGAGTAGTTCCCTTAGACAAATCTTTTAAAGCAACTGCAACATTATCCTTTGGATTAATTTTTATAAAGTCTTGCATAAGATTCATCTGCCTTTCTTTATGAATTTTAATGGAGATGTGTGATTCACTCGTTCACAAGTAACGATATCAAACCACACATACACCAAGAAAAATCAATACTATTTATATTATTCGCTAATAACTTTTTCTAAAGCTTTACGCATACCATTTGTTTGAATTTCTTCGATATATCCAGCAATTTTATCTACTAAACCATCATATTTTGTTAAATCTTCCCCGAAGAATTTTTCATTGCTTAAGTAAAGAGTAGTAAATTCTTTTGCAGTTTTTCCTGAATTTGCTGCAAAGAACTCTAAAACATCAGCATCATCTAAAATCTTATATTCATTGCCATCTCTAGTACCAATTAAAGCATTGTCTTTAATTTCACTACCAGTATAGAAGCTCATTAATGCTGCTATAGAGAAGCTTAAGTGATTTGGTAACTGACCAAATTTGTCAATGTAACCTGTTAAGCTTGGCTTACAACGAGATTTCCATTTTGATACAGAGTTTAATGAAATAGATAATAATGCATGTTTAATAAATGGATTTTCAAAACGTTCAATTACTGCATTAGCGAAAGCTTCACATTCTTCTTTTGGAAGAGACAATGTAGGAATGATTTCATTAAATACAGTGTTCATCATGAATTTACGTACTGTTTCATCTTCCATAGATTCTTTTACGAAATCGTTACCTGCAAGGTAGGAAGCTAATACGAAAGAAGTATGAGCACCATTTAAAATACGTACTTTTCTTTCTCTGTATGGTTTTTGATTGTCAGTAAAGATTACTGGAAGTCCTGCTTTATCAAGTGGAAGTTCAGCAGAAATATCTTTATCACTTTCAATTACCCAAAGAGCAAATAATTCACCAGTATCTACTAGGTTATCTCTGTATCCGAATTCAGCCCACATTGCTTCAACTTCATCTCTAGGATAACCAGTTACAATTCTATCAACTAATGTAGAACAGAAAATACAAGCATTATTAACCCATGCTATAAATTCTTCGGAAAGATTCCAAAGTTTTGCGAATTTTAATACGCAATCTTTTAATGTTCCACCATTGTTTTCGATTAATTCACAAGGAATGATGATTAAGCCTTTGCTCTCATCCCCTTTGAAGAATGTATATCTATCAAATAAGAATTTTGTTAACTTACCAGGATAAGTTTTTGGAGGTTCTGCAGCGAATTCATCTGTTTCATCAAATACAATTCCTGCTTCTGTTGTATTAGAAACAACAAAACGTAAGGTATCACATGAAGCAAGATCTTTATATTTATCATATTCATTGATTGTGTCAACTGCATCAGATACACAAGTAATGATTCTATTTTCTACTTTTGTCTGTCCATCTTCTTTACCACGAAGTGATAACGTATATTGACATTCTTGTTCATGGAACATATCCAAGTTACCGAAAGCAATTGGCTTAACAATAACAACACTGCCATCAAATACACCTTTTTCATTTGCCACATCGATCATATGATCTACAAATCCACGAAGGAAATTACCTTCACCAAATTGTAATACTTTTACTGGTCTGTCTTTTGCTTTTGAAATTGTTTTGTTAAGAATGTTCATTCCTTAGTCTCCTTCACTAATTGATTCTCTTTAATTATACAAAGTGTTTTGGTTAGCGTAACCGCTTTTTTGATTACTTATAGCACTTTATAACATTTTTTATTATATTTTTTTATCATTCGGTTTGAGTTATATAGCTTTCTCAAGCCATAAGACAACTTAATCAAGAAATTAACTTGAATAATGTAACATGCATTGACATGTCATTTTCTTAATGAAAATTATTTATTATTACTTTCATAAATTTACATAAAGCGAATTGACTTGGAAAATTTATGTATCAAATTAATTTTTAAATGTAAGCGTTTACAATTAGTATTTTACCTGTGTTTTCTTAATATGTCAATGGCTTTTCATGCTTTTTTTAATCTTTAATAAATTCACTAAAACTAAGGAGAAATCTTTTTGCAAATTGCCCTTGTCAGTCTATTTTTTCTATAGTATAATATATGATGATTATAGTCATTGATATACCATTACTGTAAGCGCTTACACTTAAAGCGCTTACAACGGAAACCAGGGGGTTAACAACATGAACATTTACGATGTCTCTCAAAGAGCAGGTGTTTCCATTGCTACTGTTTCGCGTGTTATCAATGGAAATCCGAACGTAAGCGAGAAAACAAAACAAAAGGTTTTAGAAGTAATGAAAGAAATTGGATATACTCCAAATGTGTTTGCACGTGGCTTAGGCCTAAATACTATGCAGACAATCGGCATTATGTGTGCTGATTCTTCTGATACATTTCTTGCAAATGCAGTGTATTATTTAGAGCAAAACTTAAGAAAAAACGGATACGACTCTTTCTTATGTTGTACCGGTTATGAGCTCCAAAATAAACAAAAATACTTGAAATTATTACTCTCAAAACGTGTTGATGCTGTTGTAATGGTTGGTTCAGGATTTCTAGAATCCAATAAAAAAGATAATGCATATATTAGTGACGCTGCAGATGAAGTTCCGATTATGTTAATCAATGGATATTTAAGTCATCCAAATATTTATTGTACCCTCTGTGATGATCATCAGGCCGTATACGATGCTGTCAGCAAGTTAATTACACACGGAAAAAAAAGAATATTATATCTTTACAATACAAAATCATATAGCGGTATGCAAAAGTTAAATGGTTATAAAGACGCTATCCTTGCACATGATCTTTCACTTGATGAATCTCTTATGCAAATATGCGTAAATAATATTCAAGAAACAAAAAAATTACTTCTTCATCTACAAGAGAACGGTTTAACGTTCGATGCAGTTGTTGCTGCTGAAGATGCATTGGCTGTTGGTGCAATCAAATTTGCAACTGAAAAAGGATATCATATTCCTAGTGATATCGAAATCATTGGTTATAATAATTCTATTTTAGCTACATGTTGCGATCCTGAACTTTCTTCGATTGATAACCATGTAGAAACCTTATGTATTACAACAATTAACACTCTAATGCGAGTATTAGTTGACAGTGATGTTCCAAATAAGACAACCATATCAAATGATTTGATTATCAGAAAAACCACAAATTTTTGATAACACTATGCGATTCATAATTAAATGTTGTTAATTTTTATCGCATTGTTATAAGTTTATAAATTAGAGTACATGCTATTCCATAAAAGTATTTACCCTTAATTTACTTCTAGTCATTGACTAATTATTCTAAGGAGGATTTTAATATGAAACCATTTATGGACAAAGACTTTTTATTGTCAACAGAAACAGCGAAAACATTATATCACGATTACGCAGCAAAGATGCCTGTCATTGATTATCACTGCCACATCAATCCGCAAGAAATTGCTGAAGATAGAAGCTTTGATACAATTACACAGGTATGGCTTGGTGGTGACCACTACAAGTGGCGTCAAATGCGTTCCAACGGAATTGATGAAAAATATGTAACAGGTGATTCTACAGATTTTGAAAAATTTGAAAAATGGGCTCAAACATTACAAAAAGCAATCGGTAATCCACTTTACCACTGGTCACATTTAGAATTAAAGAAATATTTTGATTTTCATCAACCATTAACAGCGAAAAACGCAAAAGAAGTTTTCGATTTATGTAACGAAAAGTTACAAGATAAAGAGATGAGCGTTCGCAATATTATCAAAAATTCAAATGTTGAAGTAATCTGTACTACAGATGATCCAATTGATTCATTAGAATGGCATAAAAAAATTGCAGAAGATTCTTCTTTTGATGTTAAGGTTCTTCCAGCTTGGAGACCAGACAAAGCTATGAACATCGAAAAACCAGATTACCTTGATTATCTAGCAAAATTAGAAGCGGTAAGTGGTGTTAAGATTTCTAATTTTGAAACATTAAAAGATGCTCTTAAAGTTCGTCTTGCATTCTTTGATTCTATGGGATGTAAAGTTTCTGACCATGCACTTAACTATGTTATGTACAAACCAGCAACAGAAACTCAGATTGAAGAAATCTTTGCAAAACGTTTTGCAGGTGGTACTTTAACTGAACTTGAAGAACTTCAATTTAAAACAGCATTCATGGTATTCGTAGGTAAAGAATACAACAAACTTGGATGGGTTATGCAGTTACATTATGGTACAAAGCGTGATAACAATGTTTTCCGTTTCAATCAGTTAGGACCAGACACTGGATTTGACTGTATCAATACAGAAAGCTCTTCTGCTGAAATGGCTAACTTCTTAAACGCATTAAACGCAACAGATGAACTTCCAAAAACAATTATTTACTCCTTAAATCCTGCTGACAACGCAGCAATTGGAACTGTTATTGGATGCTTCCAAGACGCTACTTGCGTTGGTAAAGTACAACAAGGTTCTGCTTGGTGGTTCAATGATCATAAGGTTGGCATGATTGATCAAATGACTTCTTTAGCTAACTTAGGACTATTAGCTAACTTTAACGGTATGCTAACAGATTCAAGAAGTTTCTTATCATACACAAGACATGATTACTTTAGAAGAATTCTTTGTGACTTAATCGGAACTTGGGTTGAAAATGGTGAATATCCAAACGATATCGAATTCTTAGGACAAATGGTTTGTGATATTTCTTACTATAACACTAAGAGATACTTCGGATTCTAATATAAATAGAAAGTTGGTACAAGATAATTTATATCTTGTACCAACTTTTTTTCTTATTTTGAATTTCCTACTTGAAATATCCCAATCGGTATATTACAATATGGAGTTGAGTAAAGTTTATACATAGATATCGGAAAGAAGAACACGTGCTGAATCGTAGGCACAATTCTTATACAGGATAAACCAATATCTTCCACTTTACGAACATGAAATGAAATGACTTATAAAATAAAACGTCATTCCCATATTTGGAGGTGCTTATGAAACACATTATTAGTCCACTTGATTTATCTGTCGATGAACTTGCAAACGTTCTTGATTTAGCGGAACAGATTATCAACGACCCAAAAAAGTATGCCGAATGTTGTCACGGTAAAAAATTAGCGACCTTATTTTACGAACCAAGTACCAGAACGAGATTGAGTTTTGAGGCTGCCATGCTGAATTTAGGTGGTAGTATACTTGGTTTTTCTTCTGCTGATTCATCTTCTGCAGCCAAAGGTGAAAGCGTTGCTGATACCATTCGTGTTGTTTCCAGTTATGCAGATATATGTGCAATGCGCCATCCAAAAGAAGGTGCTCCATATGTTGCTTCTACTTATTCTTCTATTCCAGTAATTAATGCTGGTGATGGCGGTCATAATCATCCGACCCAAACTCTCACAGATTTATTAACAATTAAAAATCTAAAAGGTAGACTAGATAACCTAACAATAGGATTTTGTGGAGATTTAAAATTCGGACGAACTGTGCATTCACTCATTAACGCTATGGTTCGCTACGAAAACGTTAAGATTGTACTAATTTCCCCTGACGAATTAAAAATACCTACTTATTTAAGAGAAGAAGTATTGGATAAAAATAATGTTAGTTATTCCGAAGTTAAAGTGTTAGAAGAAGTTATGCCTGAACTAGACATTCTATATATGACAAGAGTTCAAAAAGAACGTTTCTTTAACGAAGAAGACTACATCCGATTAAAAGATAGTTTTATCTTGGATTCTAAAAAAATGGAACTTGCCAAAAAAGATATGTTAGTATTACATCCACTTCCTCGTGTAAATGAAATTGCTACCGAAGTAGATGATGATCCTCGTGCCGTTTATTTTAAACAAGCCCAATTTGGTGTATATGTACGTATGGCATTGATTATGACATTACTTAATATCACAGTTTAGAAGGGAGAAGTAAAATGTTAAACATTGGCGGATTAAATCAGGGTGTTGTAATCGATCATATTGATGCAGGCAGTGCCATGAAAATATATGAATACCTACAGTTAGAAAAACTAGATTGTAGTGTTGCTATTATTAAAAATGCAAAAAGTAATAAGATGGGCAAAAAAGATATCATAAAAATCGAAGGCCCTCTTGTTGTTGACTTAGATATTCTTGGCGTAATTGATCCAAACTTAACTATCAATATTATAGATAATGGAAACATCACACAGAAGCGTCATTTACATCTACCAGAATTGGTAACTGGTATTATTAAATGTAAGAACCCAAGATGTATTACTTCAGTTGAACAAACAATTCCACATAAATTTAAGCTAACAGATAAGAGCAAAGGCGTTTACCGTTGTATCTACTGCGAACAAGCTTTTAAAAGAAATTAGTAATAAGATTTAATAAACAAGTCCATTTCACTTATTAATTACCCGTGGAATGGACTTGTTCTTATATAAATCATTTATTAAAATTCTTATATGTCTCGTTTGAACTTTTTTATTGAAATCTTCTTATATATGTCTTGTTTGATCCTTTTTAAAAATCTTTATATATATGTCTTGTTTTAATCTTTTATTTAAATATTCTTATAAATGTGTCATTCGCACAGTCATATCTTCTATAATTACTAGAAAAAAATCATCACTTTCATATATCTTAAAACAATCCGGTAATAACTCCGTCTTCATTTACATCGATTCGTTCTGCTGCCGGTACTTTTGGTAGTCCTGGCATTGTCATAATACTTCCAGTAATCGCAACGACAAACCCAGCTCCTGCTGACACATAGATATCTCTAATGTGAACAGTAAATCCACTTGGTCTACCTAGTCTAGTCGGATCATCTGACAATGAATACTGATTTTTCGCCATACAAACAGGTAAGTTACCAAATCCTAAGGATTCTAATTTTTCAATTTCTTTTTCTGCAACACTGTCAAAGCTTACGCCATTGGCACCATAAATCTCTTTTGCAACTGTCTCGATTTTTTCCTTTAGAGATATTTCATTACAGTACAGAGGTTCAAAATTGCTTTCCTTCGTTTCAATTGTTTTTAATACTTTATTGGCTAAGTCAATTCCACCCTCGCCACCTTTTTCCCAAACTTCTGAAAGAGAAAACTCACAGCCTCTTAGCTCGCAAAATTCTTTTACATAAGATAGTTCTTTTTCTGTATCGGTAGAAAATTTATTTAACGTCACAACAACAGGAACCTTATATTTTTGAATGTTTTCAATGTGTTTTTCGAGATTCACAATTCCTTTTTGTAATGCCTCTATATTTTCCTGGGAGAGTTCAGTTTTTGAAACACCACCGTTGTATTTTAATGCACGCACAGTTGCAACTAACACTACCGCCGCTGGTTTTAAGTTTGCAATTCGGCATTTGATATCAAAGAATTTTTCTGCTCCTAAATCCGCTCCAAAACCCGCTTCTGTCACTACCACATCCGCTAACTTTAAGGCTGTTTTTGTTGCTCGAACGCTGTTACATCCATGCGCAATGTTCGCAAAAGGTCCACCATGAATGATGGCTGGCGTATTTTCAAGTGTTTGTATAAGGTTTGGCTTTATAGCATCCTTTAATAGCGCAGCCATAGAACCAACTGCATTTAGTTCTTTGGCTGTAATTGGTTTTCCTTCATAAGAATAAGCAACAATAATTCTACCTAGTCTCTCTTTTAAATCCTCCATATTCTCTGCTAAGCAAAGAATTGCCATAATTTCAGAGGCAACGGTTATAATAAAGTGATCCTCTCGCACCACACCATCTGATTTTCTACCAAGACCAACAATTACGTTTCTAAGTACACGATCATTCATATCCACACAACGCTTCCAAACAACTTGATTTGGATCAATTTGCAGCTGATTCCCTTGATGTAAATGATTATCAAGCATCGCTGCTAACAAATTATTTGCTGAGGTTATAGCATGAAAATCTCCTGTAAAATGTAAATTCAGATCTTCCATTGGCACTACCTGGGCATTACCTCCCCCTGCAGCTCCTCCTTTTACTCCAAAACACGGTCCTAAGGATGGTTCTCTTAATGCAATTACTGCCTTTTTATTTAATTTTCCAAGTGCTTGCCCAAGTCCAACTGTAGTAGTTGTCTTTCCTTCTCCCGCCGGTGTCGGATTGATGGCAGTTACCAAAACGAGCTTACCATCTTCTCTATCTTTAATAGTCTCCCAAAGCTCATCTGTAAATTTTGCTTTGTACTTACCATAAAACTCTAATTCATCCTCATTTATTCCAAGCTTTTTAGCTACTTCACTTATGTGTTCCATTTTCGCTGCTTGTGCAATTTCTATATCTGTTTTCATACAAGTTCCTCCTACCGTTGATGAATATTTTAGCAATTCATTAACACCATTATATCAAAAAACGAAAAGAAAAGAAGTCATTTTCTTATTATAAATTAAATAACTTATTATAATTTTGACTAATAACTTATGATAAATACTTATTTATAAAAATAAAAGTGATGACAATCTTGAAACTTGTATTTTATATCACTCTTCTATATAATGAATGATAAGAGTGAGCAACTTAAAAAAATAGCAATTCAGTTCTTTTGCTTATGTTTTTTAAAGCAAAGAGATGAATATTATATTAAACAGGCACGGTGGATTGTGTGAAAATAGAAATCAATTTTTACACGCAAGTTTATGCTAATGTGCTACAAACTTATGATGCGCAAAAACGTGCGTAAGAATGGGGATAAAAATGAAATATAAAACTATAATTTTTGATTTAGATGGTACCTTACTAGATACCTTAGAAGATTTAAAAAATAGTGTAAACTATACTTTAGAAAAGTACCACTATCCAACAAGAACCTTAGCTGAAGTTCGTGACTTTATAGGAAATGGAGTAAAAGTACTTCTTACCAGAGCCTTTCCAGTGAATACACCTATTACATTAATTGAGGAAGCATTGATAGTATTTCGTGAACATTATGCAAAACATATGTATGATAATACTTGCTTATACCCTGGAATTCTTGAGTTGTTAACCGAATTAAAAAATGCAAACTATCGGTTAGCTATCGTGTCCAACAAATTAGATAGTGCCGTAAAAGAGCTCAATGAACGTTTTTTCACAGAATACATTCCACTCTCCATTGGTACAAGTGCAAATGCAAAAAAACCGAATCCATTTCATGTTCTGGAAGTTATGAAAACTTTAGATTCTACCGCAACAGATACTATATATATCGGTGATTCCGACGTTGATATTGAAACAGCTAAAAATGCTGGAATACCATGTGTCGGTGTTTCTTGGGGATTTCGAGGTAGAGAATTTTTAGAAACTCATCATGCCGATTATGTAATTGACCACCCGAGTGAACTAATGGAGATTATAAAATAATCTAGTCAGGATGAGTCGTATATTAAAATCTGTAAATTTAAAGTGATAGAATCTATCACATATCAGATTCTCCCAAGAATCTGATCAAAAAGTTTAAAGGATGCCACCATTAGGCGGCACCCTTTGCACTTTTTCTTATGTTAACTTTAAGTATTTGATTCATTTATCACTTGTATGTTTCAACTTTTAGGTTTCCATGTATATTACTATTTTTTCTCGAGTAATAAATTATTGGAACAGCAAATATTATAACATATTATTTACTATTTTCACCTTGTAATTCATGGCATCTTTCCCTTAGATATACAATTTTTTCCCTTTCTTTTTCCTTCAAACAAGGCAACATCAGCAGTATGCCAAAAATTCGTAAGCGTATGTTCACTTTGTGGAATGCCAACAAAATATCCTTGACTTACTGTAAAGTATAAATCCTCTTCCTCAACCTTATTGCGCTGTACGATTTTTTGAGTTTCATCTTTTATTGATCGAGCAATCTCATGCACTTCTTCTTCACTCAAATCATAGGTTATAACAAAAAATTCATCTCCACCAAAACGAGCACAAAACTGATTCTTACTACAACTACTAATGATATCAGCAATAAACACTAAGCGTCGGTCTCCACATACATGACCATACGAATCATTAATTTCTTTAAAATGGTCCACATCGATTATAATCACACCAAAATACTTTTGTTTATCATATGCCATTTTAAAATACTTATCACTGTATTCTTTTAACGAATAACGGTTTGCGAGACCTGTCAATTCATCCTGTTCCGATCGCTTTTTGTAATATTCTTCCTCTTGCTTTCGTCTTTTTTGCTCATTTATACAGTTCAAATATTGCTTTTTCATATTGATATTACTAATCTTAACTGCTAATAATTCCTCTTGTTGTTTTACTATTAAATTATAATACTCTTCATACAAAGAGATCAATTCATCCTCATGCGTTGCTACTTCATCTTTCTCTTGAATCATCCGATTCTTAAGCCACAAGGCATCTTTTATTGATTTTATACGAACATATACATCTAAATTATTTTGACTCACAAAGCACTCTCCTATTTTTAAAATCAACATTATGAGAAACTTCAGAGGTATCAAAACATACTGCATTACGTGACTGTCTCTTCCCTTGGTTTAAGGCAGCATCCGCTTTTTTTATTAACGCTTCAAAAGTAGTACTCAAAGAAGGTATTGTATAAAATATACCATGGCTCAAAGAAACTCGATCAGACGGCACCCCAACTGTTTGTGGAATATTGCACTGAAAAATGCTATCTTGAATCTCTTGTACTATCTTTTGTATTTCGTTTATTGTTTGATTATAAAAGATGATAATAAACTCATCTCCTCCATAACGAATTACTGTATGTATTTTAGCTACGCTACGCAAGACTCCTGCAATTACAACCAAACAGTCGTCTCCTTTTAAGTGGCCAAAACTATCGTTATAATGCTTGAAAAAATCCACATCAATAAGATCAATAGCAAAAGGCAATGAATGTTTGATTGCCTTAGCTAATTTATCCTCGACATAGGATTTTAAATAATAACGATTCGGTAATTTCGTAAGCTCGTCTTCTTCCGAACGCTGTTTTAAACTTTCAATATGTTTTTGTCGCAGTTTATTTTCCTGTTCGATTCGATAAATTTCATTACGTTTTAACATTCGAATTTGTTTTAGCTCTCTTATTTCATCTTCTTGTTCACTTGTATCTTCAAAAAAGTACTTCAGTGCTTCTAAATACTTCGCTTTTTCATTCTTTTTCTGATAATACAAGATGTTTGAAACAAGTACCAAATTCCTATAATTATTATAGTTAAGGTCCTTTTCAATTTCTTGTAGTACTACCAAAAATTCATAAGCAGCATCTAAATCATCAAGACTAATTTGAATGTTAAATATATCATAAAATTCATAAAAGTGCTCTTTGTATTGTGCTAAGTTCTTCTCGTATAATAGTTGTTTTGTATAATAAGTTATCTTATCCTTTTCCATGAAACCATATGATTTTTTTAAACGTAAGTAACTAATAACAATTCGATATTTATATGTTATATCAAAAAAACGTCGTTCTTCTATAATCTTTAAATGATTGTACGCCATTTCATAATTGTTAAGTGCACAATAAGTCATTCCCAGATTAATATGTAAAAGAAAAACCCTCTCAAGTAAACCTTCGCTATCGTTAAGAAGATTATAATAGCAAGTCCTTTCTTTATGAAAATACTTAAGTGCTTCTTTAAATTGACAAAGCCTTAAGTAAGTTGAAGCCATATAACTATATAATACAGCTAACTTCTCATTACAATCCACATCCTTTGCTTGTTCCAATGCTTCAAAGTAACAATCAAAAGCTAACTGCTCATGACCTAAATTTGCATATATTCTTCCAAGTTGTGTACACAAATCTAAAAAATCATTTTTATTTAACTGGTGTTTATATATGTCATATGCTTCTTGCAATTGATAAAATTTATATTTTTCATACCCCATTGTTGCACAAATATCAAAGGCGATATATGAATTAAATTCACTCAGTACCTCTATAATATCCGCCATAGTACCCATTAACACCAATCCCTTCTAGGTCATACGTCCTATATAATGGATAGTGTAGCACTAATTTTTACATAATTCAACATTAACATTCAAAAAACTTCATCTCTTTGCTATTTTATTGTGTCTTCTTGCTTTAATTTTATAAACGAAAGATACTTTTTCACCAAATTGATATCCGTGCACTGATATAGCATTCTCGCACCAACAACATCCTCTATCTCATTAAATAGCAAGGTACCGTCATCCGCTACGATAAAATCGATACCAACCAAGCCAAAATCAAACAAAGCAGTGATACGATTAATATTCTCCTCTTGCTCTTCTGTTAATTGATACAATTCCACGTTTCCACCCAAAGAAAAGTTTGATTTAAAGCCTTCTTTAGCTGTACGTAATACGCAAGCTAGGATTTCTTTCCCCAGTACATATACACGTAAATCTTGATGTTTGTTCCCTACTAGTGGTTGTATAACAAAGTCAGATTCAATTGTTAACATACGAGGATCAAACTCTTGGTTCTCAACTAAGAAAACTTCTGTCCCTCCATGACCAGACACGGATTTAACAACTACTTCTGTCTGCATATGCTGCAATTGTAACTCTAACTTGTTTTTTTTACAAAATCTCGTTTCAACCATTGGAATCTTTAATTGAGCAACATATTGATATGTTTTTGCCTTATCATTGCAAATCATGGATGTAAAAGAGTTATTATACGTTCTTACTCCCATTAATTCCAACTGTCGATTTAATAAAGGATATATGGTCCTTACTACCGCAAAATCTGGTAGATTCATTTCTTCATTGTTATAAAGAACATACCACGTATTATTTTTAATTCCAAACTCAATGGATTCTGCAATCAATAACTGAATCGATATCCCTAGTGCAGTTCCTTCTTTTATATACTCTTTAATGAGCCATTCATTCTTTATACTATCTTCTTTACTATAAATCAACCACCCTTGTAACATATCACAATTCCTCCGAGATCAATGAAACTTTTTTATCCAACGTTTCTTTTATATATTCTATAATAGCATTTGCGGTGTTTACACCTGTACAATCGTAAATATTTTTAAAATGTGCATTTGAATTTACTTCACATACCAATCGTTCTTCATTTTCACCAAATAAAATATCCACACCAGCAAAATCAAGTTCTAATATTTCACAGCAGCGTAACGCAAGCTGATTTTCTATATCATTTGGTACATATGGCTTCATACTACCACCATTGCTTACATTTGCACGAAAATCCTCATTGACGGAGTAACGATACATTGCTGTAATTACCTTTCCTCCTACTACCTGCAATCTTATATCCTTTCCCTTGCTTACTTTAATAAATTCTTGAAACAGCATTGGTTTCGTACCAATTTCCAATACTATTTTATTAAGCTCTACTTCATCGTTTGCTAGGTATACTTGAGCCCCAAAGGAACCAAAGCATTCTTTTACTACCATTGGAAAGGCTATCTGTTTTTTTACTAACTCTAAAAATGTAGTGTTATTGTATCCAACGTTCGAAAATGTCATCGGTGCAAACATTGTTTTTGGCATAGGTATCCTATGTTTGGCTAAAAGCAAGTGTGTCATTGACTTATCATCGCAGTTCGCGATTGCATTTGATGAATTAAATACCGGGATTCCCAAAGCTTCAAAGTATTTCGCCATACGAATGTCCTTGTCCCAGAATAATACGAAATCCGGTATTGCTCCATAATTTTTTATATAACTCTCTCTAATATTCGTTGTATCTAAAAGGACCAAGATCTCTGCATTTGTTTTTACGAGAAGATCAATGTTGTTTTCCTTTGCAGCATTGATTAACCATTGGCTTTGCTCAGAAAATTTATTTGCATTAAGAAATCCATTGATTATCAATAAGCCTTGATATACCTTCTTCATTTTTCCATACCTTTCGTTGTTAAATTTATATAATTATATCACAAAGTTTTCTGTTTGCGATGCAATGTGCTATCAATTTTAAAAAGGGCCCCACAAAATAGTGTTTCTTATGTATCATACCCAATATTTTCATACATACAAACAACTTTATACATTATGAACGAAGTTCTTAATCCGCGTACATAATACAAATATTTCACATAAAAATAGAAATACTATATAATTATTAGCAATAATCTTGTAATATTTCTTTTAGAAACCTCTTTGAGGTATCCACATAATCTTGTTAAAAACTAAAATAAAAGAACCTTACCAACTTTCAGTTATTCTTATCTAAAAGTTAGCAAGGTTATATCAATACTTATTGCTTTAGTAAAGGATGAAATATTGCCAAATCGTTGCTAATGCATAAGCAAAATTGTTTAGAACCCTTGTAAATACTGTCTCTGTTTTTCATTTTCCCTAAACATACTCATCAATATATTGTTCAAATTCTTCAAGGGACATTAACACTTTTCTTGGTTTAGTACCTTCTTCTGGTCCGACAACACCAGCTTCTGATAATTGGTCCATAATTCGAGCTGCACGGTTAAACCCAATCTTATACACTCTTTGAAGCATTCCAATGGAGGCTTTGTCCTTTTCTATTATGAATTTAGCAGCCTCAACGAAATACTCATCGCGATCGTTTGTACTACTACTTACACCCGAATCAATCGTAGATTGAACACTTGTAATTTGATTTGTTACATCCTCACTATAAGTTACGTGTGAATTTTGTTCCTTTAAAAAGTCTACAACAGCTGAAACTTCTTTATCAGAGACAAAGGCTCCTTGTACACGTACAGGCTTTGGATATCCAGAAGGGAAGAATAACATATCTCCCTTACCAAGCAATTTTTCTGCTCCGGAACCATCGATAATTGTTCTTGAATCAATGGCAGAAGAAACAGAAAAGGCAATTCTAGAAGGAACATTGGCTTTAATTAATCCGGTAATTACATTTACAGAAGGTCGTTGTGTTGCAATAATTAAATGCAATCCTGCAGCACGTGCCATCTGAGCCAAACGACAAATTGCATCTTCAACTTCTCCAGGTGCTACCATCATAAGATCTGCTAACTCATCTACAATGATGATAATTTGTGGTAACTTTTGATATTTCGGATCATTTAATTCTTTTATTTCAGCAACCTTTTCGTTGTATCCCTTTAAATCACGAACACTTAAGTCCGCAAATTTTTTATATCGTTCCGTCATCTCCATTACAGCCCAATTTAAAGCTGCACTCGCTTTTTTAGGATCTGTTACTACTGGAATTAAAAGATGTGGAATCCCGTTATATACACTTAGTTCTACTACTTTAGGATCAACCATAATCATTCGAACATCTGCAGGATTTGCTTTGTACAAAATACTCATAATTAAAGTATTGATACATACGGATTTACCAGATCCTGTTGCACCAGCAATCAATAGATGGGGCATTTTAGCAATGTCTGTAACGACTGCTTGTCCTCCAATATCTTTACCCACTGCAAATGCAATATCGGATGAATGATTTTTAAATTCTTTGGTATCTAACAATTCTCGAAGCATAACTGCTGTATTCTCTTTATTAGGTACTTCAATACCAACTGCTGCTTTGCCGGGAATTGGCGCTTCAATTCGGACATCTGCTGCAGCTAAGTTTAATTTAATATCATCCGCTAATCCTGTTATTTTACTTACCTTAACCCCTTGTTCTGGCTGCAATTCGTACCTGGTTACCGCTGGTCCACAACTTATATTAGTAATTGTCACTCGTACGCCAAAACTTTCTAAGGTCTTTTGTAGTTTCAGTGCCGTATCTTTTAAATCTTTATCCGTCATGCCCTTTTGATTGTTTTTTGGAGCCGCCAATAAATGGATCGGTGGAAATTCATATTTCTTTTGCTCCTCAATTGTTTGATCAATAACAAGGGGATCGTCCGATGTTTTTTCAGTCTTCGCTGTCCCCTGTTTTTTCGATTGTACTTCTACTTGGTCTTTTGATTGTATTTCTTCAAATTCTTTTTGTTCCGATGCAATCTCGCTCTTTGGTGCACTATCAGCATCGCTTACCTGCGCATTTTCTATCGCAGCATCCGATTTGCCACCAAACTTTTTATGTAACTCTTCTTCATAAATTGCATTCACATCTTGTAACATGGATTCTGTTGGCACAAAATCACCGGTAATCGGAAAATCTGAAACCTGATCTGGGATAATTTCTTTCATATCATAGCTTATGGAATCTTCATCTTCAAAATCATCCATTGATTCCTGTTTTACAATGCCTTTGCTACTTTCTTTACCTTTTAACTTTAAACGTTCAAGAAAACTTATTGGCTTATCTTCATCAAGTTCCTCATCCTCGTATTCTTCCTCTATCTCTTCCTCAAGAAGATTCATTTTTTGCAAAGTCACCGTTCTAGGCTTTCTTCGTTCATAATATTCTTCTTCATCCATATCATATTCTTCTTGTTCACGTAACGCTCGTTGCTCTCTATGATACTCAATGGATTGACTACCTACTTGCGCTAAGTATGCAATAACCGCCTTTCCTGTAAGTAACATAAAACATATTATCAATAAAGCAACTAATATGACAACCGTAGCGATTGAACCAAACAAAGGACAAAAAATCTTTATTAAAGTACCACCAATCAATCCACCACCGTTTTTGTCTTTGGCGCTATGAATAAAATAGGAGAACCAAGTTACATCCTTATCATAACCTGCAAATAATTGAAGCATGGAAGCAAAAATAAATAATAACGCAATCGCACTAAAAAGCTTTTGTTTTGCTATCCTACTACCACGATTGGACAATGAAAAAGCAACCATAAAAAAAAGCGCAAATGGAAATACGTACGCTAGGATTCCAAAAAATCCAAACATTAAGTAATTGATTCCTTTACCAATCGGTCCACATAAATTAACATAACTTAAAATTAATAACAATGATATAAGTAATGTAATAATTAAAGTAACTTCATCTTTAATCGTATCTTGTTCTTGCATCATTGCCTGTTTATTCTTTCTTTCGTTAGAGGAACGTTTTTTATTCGTAGCTTGCACTGTCTGCTTAGCACTTGTACTCTTCTTGTTTTTCGTTCCTTTTGGATTCGTACTGTTTACTGAACGATCTTTCGTTTGCTTTGCAGCCATAATTCCTCCTCCTTTTTACGCAAATATAGAGTGTCACTAAGGTTTAAGTGACACTCATGTTGTGTCTTCGTGTCAGCGAAACCATAGAGACACTCTATATTATATTATACCTACTCTTAAATTATCTTGCAAGTAAGAAATACGCTATAATAAGGCATCCAAGTACAATTCTATAATAACCAAATAGCTTAAAATCATTGTTCTTAATATAACCAATTAAGAATTTTATTGCAAATATGGAAACAACAAAAGCAACTGCCATTCCTAACAATAATACAAAGACTTCATAGGATGTAAAATCAAACCCAAACTTTACAAGTTTTAATAAACTTGCGCCAAACATAGCTGGTATCGCTAAGAAAAATGTAAACTCTGTTGCCACATATCTAGATGTACCAAGCAATAACGCCGCTACAATGGTTGCCCCTGATCTTGATGTGCCAGGAATGATTGCCAGTACCTGAAACGCACCAATAAACAACGCAATCGGATATGTAATTTGTGAAAGTTCAGTAACTTTAGGTACAGAACCAACGTTCTTTTTTTCTATTACAATAAATGCAATACCATATATAATAAGTGTTGTTGCAATTGTTGCTGGATTGTAGAATTTTTCTTCAACGATGTCATCAAAAGGCAAACCTATTACAATCGCTGGAATACATGCAACCGCAATTTTTAACCATAATTGAAACGTATCTTGTTTAATGAAATATTTTTCTTTTTTCGCAAATGGCCATAATTTACGAAAATAAATAACAACAACTGCTAAAATCGCCCCTAATTGTATTAAAACTAAGAACATATTTTTAAAACCTTCGCTAACTTGTAATGGCATGATTGCATCTACAAGAAGCATATGCCCGGTGCTGCTGATTGGTAACCATTCTGTTATTCCTTCAACAATACCAAGTATAATAATTTTGAGAACCTCGATTAAATTTAACTCCATATTTCCTCCCATATCAGAGTCTAAAATTACACTCTTTTTATTCTTTACTCTAGCGAATATTTTATCATAGTCACTTTAATATCGCAAGCTAATTGCCTGTTTAATCCATTCATCAGGCTGTAATATAAAGCAATAACAATATAATTGCATTTTACAGTTTAATTGCCGAAATCTGATTTTACACTTTTATAGCTAATTTTCATTTTACAGCTTAATAACAAATTGCTTCTTACAGTTCAATTGTGAAATCAAATTTTTCACTTTTATAGCTAATTTACTTTTTAACGTTTGATAATTAAATCACATCTTACAGTTTGACTATTGAGTTTACATTTTTCAATATTACAGCTAAATATTATTTTATAATCTATATCTAAATCGCATTAAAAAAATACAATTTATTATAAACATAACAAATAATAAGCTTCCGATTTTTTTTCAGAAGCTTATTATCTTTTGACTTGCACAATAGTTAGTTTGCTATCTTTTAAAAGACATATCGCTACGCTTTGGCTTCGTTGTTATCAATCAATTCATGTAATTTTTTCATTGCTTCTTTTATTCCACCAACCTCATTGATTAGTCCCTCTTCTACCGCATATTTACCTACAAGAATTGTTCCAAGATCTTTTGTTAGGATTCCTGTTCTCATCATCATCTCTTCTAAGCGATCTTTCGTAGTATTGCTATGTGTTTCTATAAAACCAACGATTCGGTCTTGAATTAGCTTAAAATAGTCATAGGTTTGTTGGGCACCGATTACAGTACCACTCATTCGCACTGGATGGATAATCATAGTTCCACTTGGAACAATGAATGAATAATCGGTTGATACCGCCAATGGTACACCAATAGAATGACCTCCTCCAAGTACAAGAGAAACAGTTGGTTTTGTCAAAGAGGCAATCATTTCTGCAATTGCTAAACCACTTTCTACATCTCCCCCTACCGTATTGATTAAAACAAGTAATCCATCAATCTCTGTGCTATCTTCAATGGCAGCTAATTGTGGTAACACGTGTTCATACTTTGTTGTCTTCGTGTTTTGTGACAAACATTCATGTCCTTCGATTTCACCAATAATTGAAAGTAAGTGAATCTTATGACTATTTTCATTATTGTCTAGAGTCACTTGACCATATTCTGATATCTTCTCATCTTGTCTTTTTTCTTTTTCTGCTTTTGCCTCTTGATTTGCATCCTTTGAGATTGCTTTTTTATTGGTCTTTTCCTTTTGTTTTACACGTACATTCTCTTTTTTATTCTCTTTACTTTCATTACTTTGGTTTTCTTCATCCTCATCGCTATCCTCTGGAAGCGTATCTTGATTTGTTTCAACCTGCCCATTTATTACCTTTTGGTTTAATGTTTCGTAGCTAATATCTTTTATTTCATTTTCCGTAGAACTATAATCTTGTTCTGTTATGTTTTTTAAATCTGGCATAAGTCAGTATCCTTTCTTTCATAAACGTATTACCACGAATATAAAATGGTTTTACTAAAGCGAACTCCAAAATTACAACACTTTAGTTACACCTTGTTATTATGCGAATACCGCTCTTTTTTATACAAAAAAGGATGTAAGATATTCAATTCTACTTTGCAAGCATTTTACTTACTTACGCAGTTTGAATTTTAATCTACATCCTTAATTTTTTGTTGCTCCAATCGCTATTTACAAGCAAGCTTGCAATCGCTCATTCCGCTTTCAGTGTACCATGAAGAAAATCGCTCCATGGTCTTGTTGCTCCAATCGCTATTTAAAGCAAGCTTGCAATCGCTCATTCCGCTTTCAGTGTATTTTGAAAAAATCAATTCATTTTATTTAGATAAGTTCTAAGGCTTGCTCGATGTCTGCTATGATATCTCTCTCATCCTCAATACCAATGCTCATACGAACCAAATCTGCGGATACTCCAGCTTCTTTTAATTGAACGTCTGTAAGCTGTCTATGAGTTGTACTCGCAGGATGAAGCACGCTAGTTCTTGCATCTGCCACATGAACTACAATGGCTGCTAGTTTTAAACTATCCATGAATTTCATTGCAGCTTCTCTTCCACCCTTTACACCAAAAGAAACAACTCCACTGGTTCCATTTGGCATGTATTTCATAGCTAAATCATAATATTTGCTACTTTTAAGCCCAGGATAATTCACCCAAGTAATTTTATCATGTTGTTCCAAATACTCAGCAACTGCTAATGCATTTTCACAATGACGTTTTATACGAAGATGAAGTGTTTCTAAACCTAAATTAAGTAAAAATGCATTATTTGGAGAAGGAATTAAACCAAGATCCCTCATTAACTGAACTCTTGCTTTGCAAATATAGGCAGCTTCCTTAAACTGTTCGGTATAAATAATTCCATGGTAAGATTCATCTGGTGTTGTTAATCCTAAAAACTTACCATTGTTCCAATCGAATTTCCCGCTATCAACAACAACTCCACCAAGTGCCACGGCATGACCATCCATGTATTTTGATGTAGAATGAATTACGATATCTGCTCCAAATTCAAATGGTCTACAATGAATTGGTGTAGCAAAGGTATTGTCAATAAAGAATGGCACTCCGTTTTGATGTGCAACATTTGCCCATTTTTCTATGTCAATTACTACTAGTGAAGGATTTGCCACTGTTTCAGCAAAATAAAGCTTTGTATTATCTCTACAAGCAGCCTGTAACTCTTCCCTTGTACTGTCAGGAGAAACAAAGGTCACATCAATTCCAAGACGTTTTAGTGTTACCGCAAAAAGGTTCGTAGTACCACCATATATTGCTGAAGATGATACGATGTGATCTCCCGCACTACAGATATTTATAACTGCTAAAAATAATGCTGCCTGACCAGAGGAAGTACAAATAGCTGCCACTCCACCTTCCAATGCTGCAATTTTCTTCTCAACATAATCGATGGTTGGATTAGCAAGCCTAGAATAAAAAAATCCCTCTTCTTCTAAATCAAATAATTTCCCTACTGTTTCACTTGAGTCATATTTGTATGTAGTACTCTGATAAATTGGAAGCACTCTAGCTTCGCCATTCTTTGGTTGATAACCTTCTTGTACACACATCGTATTCACATGATATTTACTCATCACATACCCTCCCTCATCTGTATCCACTTTTGCTTTATATTTGAAAAGTTGTTCCCTGTTTTTGGCCCAACCAAGCATAAGCTTAATTTATCCATATCTAAAATTTCCTTCGCAAACAAATTCACGTCTTCTACTGTAACATTCCTTAGTCTTTCTAAGACATCATCCAATGTCCGAATATGACCACGTATCATTAAATTCTTAGCGTTACTATTCATTCTCGACTTCGCACTTTCACTACTCATAATAAACTCAGTAATCACTTGCGCTTTGTGAGTTTCTAATTCTTTGCTTGTTATTCCATCCTGAACAATTCCTTTTAACACATCATATACAGCAGATAACACTGCATCTGATTGCGATGGATTGATTGTTATATCGATATGAAATAATCCGGCTTTTTCAAAGGAACTTCCATAAGAATAAATCGAATATGCCAATCCTAAATCTTCTCTAATCCTTTGAAACAATCTTGAATTATTACTGCCTCCAAGAATCGAATTAAATATAGAAAATATATCGTTTTTTTCTGAATGTAGCGAAATCGCAGGAAATGCAAGATTCATATGTAATTGCTCAATCTCCTTGTGTTTCGTACAAAAGCAAGTTTGATATACCGTTTTCGTTACTTTATGCTCAAATTTAGGTTGATATGGGTCAACTTGTATCTGTTGGCTTTTCTTAATCGCATTTGCAATGCTACTAGCCTTTTTATTCCCTTTTGGTATATTCTTAAATTTTTCTTCTAGTATATTAATTAATTCATCTTTTTCAAAATTCCCTGCCACAGAGATTGTCATATTATCCGCAGTATAATGAAGTTTTATAAATGCTAATAATTGCTCTCTTGTAAAGGAACGTACTACCGTCTTTGTTCCTGATATGATATAGCCCAAGGACTGATCTTTAAATATTTTTTGCTGTATTAATTCATGCACCAAATCTTCCGGTGAATCTTCATACATATCTATCTCATCGCAAATAACTCGTTTCTCTTTGCGAATGTCAATCTCATCAAAACGAGATTCCAGCAACATGTCTGCAATTAAATCAATCATAGTTGGCAAGAACTCTGTAATAGTTGAACCATAAAAACAGGTCACTTCCTTACTGGTATATGCATTTATATCATCCCCAATGCTAGAAGTTAAATCTGCAATTTGCTTCGCACTTCTGGTATTTGTACCCTTAAAAAGCATATGTTCAATCATATGTGATATTCCATTATTACTTTTTACCTCTCCTACGGAACCAACTCTTACCCATACTCCAAAAGAAGCGGTTCTTAGATATGGCAAATACTCCAGTACTACTTGCATTCCATTTGATAATTGAATTACTTCTGCCATTTTCACCTCATTAAATCTCTCAATGTTTATCCACTTATTAACATTAGTAGTGTATCACGCTGTTTATAAAAAAACAACGTGATTTTCTTTAGAACGGATTTTCTTTTAATGTAAGTAATTTATCTCCGATTGAAACATAATTCTCTCTAGTTGTAAGAATTAGTTGATTATTTTTATAATTATCAACGATTAAGGAAACGGTAAATGGATGAATTTCATCCATTATAATGCTTTTATTAACCTTAAATAGGACATCTCCAACGCTTACATCCTTACTATGGTTTGTTAGCTGGGTCCAATAATCCGAGGACGAATCACAGGCGCTTGGTTCCGTTTTTAGAACTACAACCATTCCATTGTTGGACTCAAACGTAATTTGATGACTTTCTTCTGAAATTTCTTTAATTACTCCATTGACAGGTGAGGCAATTTTATCCTCAGTCAATTTGATAATAACACCAGGGTTATTTAATCCGGATTCTTTTGACTCTTCTATGGATTGAGCTACAGATACAATATCACCACTGCAAGGGCTATACACAAGTTGAAGTTTATGTTTACGCTCAAACTCTATTTTTCTAAGTCTTTTTTCTTCTTCTTGTGTTTTAACCTCTTTATAATACGCTTCTTGTGCTAGGCGATCTGGATGCTCTCTCCGATGAGAAACTTTAGCTCCGTCTAGACGATGATTTCCACTTCCATCTCCTGATGAGACATTGGATGTTTTTAAGGATTCCAAAGAATCTCTACCTTCTTTTACCTCTTTGATATCAGGAGAATTACTTTTAACCTTACTCCCTTTGATATCTTTCAAGCCCTTCATTCCCGTCGAACTTTTTCTACTTCTCTTACCTTTCATTCGAAGATGTTTTTTCTTAACTTTCATAAAATATAGCAATGTCCCTAGTATGATTAGCAATATAATCGATACAATTGCTACAATAACAGCCAACGTGTCAAAATTCATAATATACTCTCCTTTGATATATGCTCCATATGTATTATGCTAATATATGGCTAGTATTATACTTTATTACCAATATACTTTCAGAATGTAACAACAAAGAGTAATGAATTTAACCGTCTTAAGAAACTACTTTTTCTTTAGAAAAGAAGCTGCCCCACGAATTGTGAGACAGCCCTATCCTAAAATTTATGAATTAATTTTCTTCTTTATAATCTTTGATACTAAAGCTGATGCGGCCCATCTTATCTTTACCAAGACAAACAACTTTAACGATATCACCAAGTGTTAAAACGTCTTCCACGTGGTTAATACGATCTTTGCTTATCTTTGAAATATGAACCATACCTTCTTTACCTGGTGCAAATTCTACAAATGCTCCGAACTCTTTGATGCTTATAACTTTTCCTTCGAATACTTGACCTTCTTCAAAGTCAGTTACAATCGTTTGAATCATTTTTATTGCCTTATCCATATTCCCTTGATCAGTTCCACAAACAGAAACTGCACCTTCGTCAGAAATATCAATCTTAACTCCTGTTTGCTCAATGATTGCATTGATTGTCTTACCTCTTTGACCAACAACATCACCAATTTTAGCAGGATCGATTTGAATTTGGATAATTTTTGGAGCATACTGACCAACTTCTTTTCTTGGTTCAGCAATTACTGGGATCATAATATCATTTAAAATATAATCTCTTGCTTGTTTTGTTGTTCTAATTGCTTCTTCAATAATTGGTCTAGTTAATCCATGAATCTTAATATCCATCTGGATTGCAGTAATACCATCATGAGTACCAGCTACCTTAAAGTCCATATCTCCAAAGAAATCTTCAAGTCCTTGAATATCTGTTAATACGATGTAATCATCATCAGAGTCACCAGTTACTAAACCACAAGAAATACCTGCTACTGGTTTCTTAATTGGAACACCTGCTGCCATTAATGATAATGTAGAAGCACAGATACTAGCCTGAGAAGTTGATCCATTGGATTCCATAGTCTCAGAAACAGTACGAATTGCATATGGGAATTCTGATTCACTTGGTAATACAGGTACCAATGCTTTTTCAGCCAATGCACCATGTCCAATTTCACGACGTCCTGGTCCACGAGATGGTCTTGTTTCACCAACGGAATAGGATGGGAAGTTATAATGATGCATATAACGTTTTGAAGTTTCTGCTTCATCAAGTCCATCAATTCTTTGTGCATCCGATAATGGTGCTAATGTAGTTACTGTTAAAATTTGAGTTTGTCCACGTGTAAACATACCTGAACCATGCACTCTAGGTAATATATCAATCTCAGCTGCCAATGGACGAATCTGAGTGATTGCTCTACCATCTGGACGTTTGTGATCTTTTAAAATCATCTTACGTACTGTTTTTTTCTGATAATTATAAACAGCTTCATCAATAAACGCTAACCAATCTGGATTCGTTTCAGCAAATGCTTCTTCTAATTTATTTTTGATTTGACGGATATTTTCTTCACGTACTTGTTTTACGTCCGTAAATACTGCTTCTTCCATCTGTTCTGGTGTAACAATTGCTTTCATGGCTTCAAACATATCTGCTGGAACTACACAGCTAGTATATTCATGTTTTTCTTTACCACATTCAGCAACAATCGTATCAATAAATTTAATTACTTCTTGATTTAATTCATGTGCTGCATAGATTGCTTCGATCATTTGATCTTCTGGTACTTCATTTGCACCAGCTTCAATCATAATAACTTTATCCTTTGTAGAAGCAACTGTTAATGCCATATCTGAAATTGCTTTTTGTTCTGCTGTTGGATTAAATACAAATTTACCATCAATTAAACCAACTTGAGTGGATGCTGTTGGACCATCAAATGGAATATCAGAAATAGCAACTGCGATTGCAGAACCTAACATTGCTGTAATTTCAGGGGAGCAATCTGGGTCTACTGACATTACTAAATTATTTAAAGTAACATCATTTCTATAATCACTTGGGAATAATGGACGCATAGGACGGTCAATTACACGAGAAGTAAGAATTGCATTTTCGCTTGCCTTACCTTCTCTTTTATTAAAACCTCCTGGAATTTTACCAACTGCATATAATTTTTCTTCATATTCAACACTTAGAGGGAAGAAATCGATTCCTTCTCTTGGTTTTTCTGAAGCTGTAGCTGTGGATAAAACCACAGTATCTCCATAGTGCATAAATGCCGCACCATTAGCTTGCGCAGCTACACGACCGATATCTACTGTCAATGTTCTGCCTGCAAGTTCCATAGAAAAACTTTTGTACATATTCATATCTCCTTTAATATTACAACGAATTGACGAGCAATCCTGTTGTGTAATGCGTAGAGATTCCGAAACAACTGAAAAACACACTCCAAACTCTGTAGCCTTTCTGCTGCATAGAATGGGCTTTTCAGTAGTCTCGGTAAAAATCTCTACATTTTCTTCATATTAGGTTCACAAACCTAACACTTAAGATTATATCACTCCTAAAATGAAATTGCTACTAATTTTTAAAATAGGCACGAATCTCACCTGCCATGTATAAAGATCCAATTGCGCAAATTACATCCTGCTCTGTTGCATGATTTAACGAAAGCGTGATCCCCTCGTGCACTGGACCACATTTATATACCGAAGAACCATACTGTTTTAAAACATCTACTAATTCTTCTGTTGACAATGCCCTCTCGTTCTTAGGTCGCACTGCAATAAATTCTTTCGCATAGGGGGCCAACAATTGAAACATCCCATGATAATCTTTATCTGCCATAACTCCAATCACAAAAATAATTCGTTTATCCTTAAAATGTTGATTGATTATTTTTATAAATTCACTTACACACTGCGTATTATGACCACCATCTAAAAAAACATAAGGCTTTTCATGCAGACACTCAAACCTTGCAGGCCAAACTACATGAGCTAATCCATCATTGATCGCACTTTCACCGATTAGGAAACCTTTTTTTATCAATGCATTGATTGTTTCAATAGCAACCGCCGCATTTTTTAGTTGATGTTCGCCAAGAAGTGGTAAGAATAAATTTTGATGATCGCCATAGCAAAAGCTTTGCCCTTTTACACTTGTATTAATCAGCTTAATCTTTGAAAAATCTGCATAAATCGATGGAACATTGCACTTGTCACAACGCTCATTCAGCACCTCTAGTACTTCTTGCATTTGTTCATAACTTACCATAATACTATCTTTTACGATAATTCCAGCCTTATGATTTGCAATCTGGCTTATTTCATTACCTAGAAATTGTGTATGATCAATACCAATATTTGTGATTACCGCAACTTCTTTTCTTGAAATAACATTGGTTGCATCAAAACTTCCACCTAGTCCTGTTTCTAGAACAACAAAATCACAGTTTTTCCTATAAAAATATAAAAATGCAATCGCTGTAATTATCTCAAATTCGGTTGGTAATTCTTCGATTGTAAGTTGTTTCATGCACTCATTAACCAAAGATGCTAAGATGCTTAAATCTTCTTCTGATATCATTTCATTATTAATTTGAATCTGTTCATTTATTTTTTCCAAGTAAGGAGATGTAAATAAGCCTACTTGATATCCTGATTCTTTTAAAATTTGTGCTATCATAGCACAAGTAGAACCCTTGCCATTCGTACCAGCGACATGAATATATTTTAAATGTTCTTGCGGATTGCCCATTCGCTTAAGAAGTTTTTCCAAACGCTTTGTACCTGGTCTACTCCCTAAATGCGATGTGCTTTTAATAATCTCTATTGCTGCATCCATATTCAAATTTACTCCAAACCTTTCTTTAAATTATAATTTTAAAATAAATGTAATAACTATATATTCATACATTTTTAATACAAATACTAAAATTATATTTAAAACATGTCTTATCAACGAGTATAAAGATAGGACTGCATAAAACAATCGTTTCATACAGTCCTAAATTCTATTAATTTTATAATGTTAGTGCTTTGAATTTTGGCACTAATAATTTACTTAACATAGGAATCAGTACAATTTGCACAATCATCATAGCAATATTTTGCCCAATACGAAGTGGCAATAGAGCTAAAAATGGTGTTCCATACAACATTGAAATCCAAAATGTATTCAATAATAGACTACCCACAAGATGAGTAATAACAACTGCTATCACCACATGAGGCATGGATTGTTTTTTCTTAAGAAAAATTCCATATATCATACCGTTGAAAAACGCTGTGAATGTAAATCCTGGAAAATATGCACCAATTGGAAATAATATAGCACCAATGAAGTCTGCAAGACCTGCAACAGTTCCAGCTGCTAAAGGTCCATATAACATTGCGACCAATACAATTGGAATGAAGCTAAAACTTATTTTAAAATTCCAAGTCTGGAATGAAAGCCAACGAGATAATACAATTTCAATGGCTACAAAAAAAGCAAGTGTTGTCAGCATCAAAAGTGAAAATTGATTCTTGCGTTTCATCGAATCTCCTCCTTTCTAAGACAGTTATTCTATCACTGCCATAAATTTGTCGAGCATACAATGTATACATAGTTAATACACGTCATTCATGCTACAACAAGAAGGAGATCTTCTATTATTTGTAGCAGCGGGATGCGAACTTTGTACCGCAAGTTTCCTTTTCGTTCACCCAGCAACTCCCCGTCTGTGTGACACTTAACGCACAAAATCCTACTCTGCAACTAATTTTTGCTCATTCGACAAAGTTATTTTAGCATATAATATTTTACAATGCTAGTAGTATATTATACAAAAAAATTGGAAATTGGAAATATTTATTGTATATACAGCTAGAACATTATTAGGATACAAAACAACTTTTCTACCTTGTTTATAAACCATAGTAAAAAAATCTTAATACAACACTATATGAAAAACCCTAGTATTTCTTAGCCGAATATTAAAAGGTTGATTTGCATAAAAGACGATCAAGGTTAAAACATAAAAAAAAGGGCTGTATATAACAGCCCTAAATTTACCAAAATTACTTTCTTAAACCTAAACGTTCAATTAATGTACGATATCCTTCAATGTCAGTTTTCTTTAAGTATTCAAGTAAACCTCTTCTTTGACCTACCATCTTAAGAAGACCTCTTCTTGAATGGTGATCTTTTTTATTGCTTTTTAAATGCTCTGTTAATTCGTTAATTCTTGCAGTTAAAAGAGCGATTTGAACTTCTGGAGATCCAGTATCATTTGCTGTTCTACCATAAGCTGCGATAATTTCTTGTTTCTTGTCTTTGTTCATCATGTTTAAATCCTCCTAAAAATAATTTCACCGAATACTAAGCATTAGGTCGGAGTGTCCAAATGCTGAGTAATGGCCGCGCTTTGCACAAAGTAGATAATAACACATAAATGATAAAAAGTAAATACCAATGTTATCAAATCACCTAATGGGCAGCTTATTTGCCTTGATATTTCTAAATTTCTTATTTCATTTTGTGGCCACATTTTGTACAAAACGAAGAATCTCCAGCAACTTCTGCTCCACACTCAGAACATTTTATCTTAGTATTGCCAAGAATCTTATCGATAAAACTAATATGAATCTGTTTTCCTTTTAAAGAATTAAAAATTAGATATATAAATACCGCTGTAAATGCAAAATCAATTCCACTTGATATGTATGTAATGATTCTTACAATAATATTTCCAAACGATGCACTATTACTAATCCCTAGCGTTTCCCACACGCTTGAATATGCGGAATATGAAGGTACAAACCATCCAATAAAGGATTTCAAAATCCAAAATAATTTGTCAACGATAAACCAAATAAAGGCAAGGCTAATTCCCTGTTTTAAAGCTGTTTTTACCGATTCATCAAAACTGAATACAAATACAATTCCTACAAACGCTAGTATAGCCCAAGAAAACTGACCAGAAGCGGCATAACTTAGTGCATAAGCGATTGCACATAAAATAGTTACTGGTATTCCAAAATTCTCTTTTGATAGATTGTTTTGCATAAATACTCTCCTTTATAATGTTTTTTACGATGTAATTTAAATCAAACATTTATATCTTCATTAAAGAATTAATTTAAACTACATAACAATAAATAATATAAAAATAAGATCATTCAACTCTAATTTATCATATAAGGGATTTATTTACAATCATATTTTTACATATCCAATACGTTCGGATACATTTAAAAACTAAAACTCATTTACGTTAATCCAAAACTGTTAATCCAAGCATATTAGCCAAATTAATCAGCTCTAAAGTCTATGTTGGTATGGCGTAACATATCTCTTACATTAAACCATAAAATAGATCAAAAAATTACAGCTAGCGATAACTTAAGGATTGTTTTCCTATAATTACCACTAGCTGTACGATTAATTTATGCAGTTTAAAACACTAAAAATACATAATTACCTTAGGTATAAAGACATTGATATAATAACTGTATTCCGTTAACTATATCCTCTTCTGAAACATTTGCATATCCCAACAGTACCGTAGGATTTTTCGACGATTCTTTTGTGATATAGTGCCGATTGAGACCATATAGCTGTATTCCCACTTCACTCGCCTTTTGAATTAATTTATCTTCATTCGTTTCTTCCAAAAATTCTACAACTAAATGCAATCCTGCATTCTCACCAGTCACTCTTATTTTATTTCCAAAAACCTTTAACGCTTTTAATAAAGCATCATGCTTGTTTTTATAGTGTTTACGCATCTTGTTTACATGGCGTTCAAAATATCCTCCACGTATAAATTCGCAAATGATAGACTGATCAATGCGCGAAACCGTAGATGCATAATAATAATATTCTTCCTTGTACTTTTTATACAATTCTTCTGGTAACACCATATAACCAACACGTATTGCTGGAGCGATTGCCCTTGAAAAAGTTCCCATATAGATAACACGCTGATACGTATCAATTCCCTGCAAGGATGGAATCGGTTTACCAATATAGCGAAACTCACTATCATGATCATCTTCAATGATATATCTAGATGATTCATTTGCAGCCCAACGAATCAATTCCATACGCCGTTTTATAGGCATAACAATCCCTAAGGGGTATTGATGGGAAGGTGTTACATACACGATATTCCCATCGGATTGTTTTATTTGACTTAGTGAGATACCTTCTTCTTGCATCTCTATAGGAATAATAGGAAATCCCATTCCATTTAAGATATGATATGCCCTTTTATATGTAGGGTTTTCCATACAAACTTTACTTTCACGTGGCAACAGTTGTGACAACAACTGAAGCAAATAATCCGACCCAGCACCTATGATAATTCTACTTGCATCACAATTTACACCTCTGGATTCGTGAAGATAATTTGCTATTGCTTTTCTTAATGAAAAATCTCCTTGATTTTCACCAAGTAAAAATAATCCTTGATTCATATCATTCATACATTGATTACTTAATTTCCGCCAAGTTGCAAATGGAAAACTTGAAATATCAACCGTAAATGGAGAAAAATCATATTGCATCTTTTGCTTTTTACTAGTATTTTCGGTGCTTGACTTCCGTTCTAAATTTGGAATATGAATTAAATCACCGATATTAGAAACATAATATCCACTCTTTGGAACACTTTCAATATAACCTTCCGATAACAATTGGTTATACGCAAGATCTACCGTACTACGACTAATCTGTAGATGGGTGGCCAAGTTTCTACTCGAAGGTAACTTTGTATGAACCGATAAATTTCCAAATTTAATCTCATCCTTTATAAACTTATAGATCTGTTCATACATAGGCACCTTAGAATTAGGATCGAGTGAAATGATTAGCATAACGATACTCTCCTCTCATTATGGAATCATTTTATCTTTAAAATACTCTTTTGCAAATATAACATCCTTTTGCATATAATCGGTTAGTTCCTGAAGATTGTTAAATTTATACTCAGGTCTTTCATATGCGTAAATTTCAACATCTACATTTTTTCCATACAAATCACCCTTGTAATCAAAGAGAAATGTTTCTACACCAGTAACTTTCTCTCCTGTTACCGTTGGCTTTGTACCAATGTTCGTAACTCCAAAATAACGTTTTCCCTCAAACCTTGTCACAGAAGCATAAACACCATTTGGAGGCAACAACTTATGCTCAGGAGGCACTTGGTTGATTGTAGGAATCCCCAAAGTTCTTCCTAACTTTTTACCATGAACCACCTCTCCCATAATTGTATACGGGTGTCCAAGCATTGCATTTACACTTTCCATATTTCCTTTTTTGAGTTCTTCTCGTATTCTTGTACTACTAATAATTTTACCATCGTACATTAATTTTTCACAGACAATTAGATCATATCCAAATACTTCTTGATACTTTTCTAACATCATTACATCACCACGGCGTTGCTTACCAAATCGATAGTCAACACCTACTACAATCGCCTGTACATTTAATTTTTCAATTAAAACATACTTAATAAAATCTTCTGGTTCCATCGAGGCCGTTTCTTCTGTAAATGGATACGAAATTAAAACATTTGGACCACTTCGTTCTAATAGTTTTCTTTTTTCTTCTTCCGTATAAATCAGGTCAATTTCCTTTTCAGAAAATAAATTGCCTGGATGATAATCAAAAGTAAACATTACGGAAGTAAGTCCATGCTTTTCATACGTTGCTAACTCTTCAAACAAGCGCTGATGTCCCTTGTGTAATCCGTCAAATTTCCCTAAGGTAACACAGGTATTGCAAAAACGAAAATCCGTCTTTCCATAGATGTAATCCATAAACATCACCTGTACCTTTCTAATTCAAAAACATTTTAACAGGTTTGAAACAATGAATTTCTTCATCATCTGTATAAAGTCCTACGAATTTATGTTTACTATCATAAATTCGGTATAATATTTCATTTGATACAATGATATTTTTACAGTTACTTTGTTGCCCCAAATTTATACAAGCATTTGCATCTTGTACTATTACCGGTTCATCTATCTGTAAATTCTCAACGCGTATTTTATTTCCATTGTATACAAGCCGATCAAATTCTTCTTTCATCCTAAATTCTTTGTATTGCATAAATAAAGAATCAACTGGTTGGCATATCTCATCCATTCGTTCGTTTTTTGCATACTCTTCAATCTGTGATAAAGTTAAGCTATCTTCTATTGTATATATCGATACCTTCGTACGAATAAGCTCTTTCATACATCCTCCGCAGGATAACTTATTTCCTATATCTTCACATAAGCTACGAATGTAAGTTCCTTTGGAACAGTGCACTCTCATACGTACTTCCTTTATTGCAGATGGATTTTTATCATCTGAGGTCATGGATAAAATCTCGATATCATGAATTGTAACCTTACGAGCTTTTCGTTCAATTTCTATACCTTGTCTAGCAAGCTCATACAATTTCTTACCATTCACTTTGATAGCAGAATACATCGGTGGTACCTGATCATAAGTTCCAATAAAGCCAAGTATAGCTTCTCTTACTTCATCTTCCTTCGCAGTTACAGTAACTTCCTTTAATACTTGTCCAGAAGTATCTAGTGTGTCAGTAGAAACACCAAGCAGTAATACCGCTTCGTATTCCTTATCCTTGTCCGTTAACAAATCACATAATTTAGTAGCATTGCCAACGCAAACAGGCAATACTCCTACTGCATCAGGGTCTAAGGTACCAGTATGTCCTATTTTTTTTTGTCGTAAGATTCCTCTTAATTTTGCACAAACATCAAAGGAGGTAAATCCTTTTTCTTTATATACATTGATAATTCCGTTCATGGAGATCCTCCCTCTGTACTCTATTTCTTACTTACTTTTATCCTGCGATAATTGATGCTCTATTCCAATTGCTAAATTATTAATAACATCATGCAAAGAACCTGTCATACTGCAACCAGCTGCTTTAATATGACCGCCACCACCAAAGAATACTGCAATTTTACTCACATCTACAATTCCGTTGGAGCGCATACTTACTTTATATTCATGAAAGTTTTCTTCTCTTAAAAAGATTGCTACTTCAACTCCCTTAGTTACACGAAGTTGATCAATCACTCCATTGGTATCCGCTGGAGAAACATTGTAGAACTCTTGAGTCTTTTTGCTTATGCTTGCAACAACAATTTTACCATCCAGTAGTAAAAAACTTTCCGTTAAACATCTGCCAAGCACTTGATTTTGAACATAAGTTTTTTGATAAAAAGTTTCATCAATGATTTTTGATGGTTCTGCTCCAAGGCTTATTAATTTACCCGCAATTTGCATCGTTTTTTCCGTTGTATTTGAATGTTTAAATACACCAGTATCATGTACAATACCAAGATATAATGACTCTGCAATTTCTTTTGTTATCTTAGAGGTATCAAATAAATCAAAAATAACCTCACAAGTAGAACTTGCTTCCATTACATGATTGTATTTAGCAAATTTTGTGTTACTGATATGATGATCAACGTTTACCGTTTCCTTTGCAAGTGGAAACAATTCTCCACAAACACCTAGGCGATCTGCACTGCCGCAATCCAGTGATATGATAAGATCATATTCAACAACTTCTCTACACTCTTCCTTAATATCCTTAACATTCTTTATAAACGTAAATTCTTCTGGAATTTTTTCTAAGTATAGATCAATTCGTTTGTTATTCTCTATATTGTAATTACAAGTCAAATAATTGTACATGGAAAGGCATGCTCCAACGCAATCTCCATCTGGACGAACATGCCCTGCTATAGCGATTGAATTAGCGGTTTGTATTAATTGAAATAAATCAAACATCCTTTCACCTCACTTACTTATATATCTTCTTCCTGAGTATCCGCTGTATTATCTTCACGAATTACTTTGTTATAGTTTACTTCATCTATTAATTTAGACATATTTACACCGTATTCAATGGACTGATCCACTACAAAAGTCAACTCTGGAGTGTTACGCAAATTGATACTCTTTGCTAATTGACTACGTAAAAATGGAGCTGCACTTTTTAAACCTGCTAAAGTATTTTTTTGTTCTAAGTCATTTCCTAGTACACTTACATAAACTTTTGCAGTTTTAAGGTCAGGAGCCACTTCTACATTTACGATAGAAGTCATTGGATGTATTCTTGGATCCTTTAACTCTCTAACGATTAACATACTTAATTCTTTTTGAACTTCTTGATTGATTCTGGTGTTTTTAATACTGTTCTTTCTCATGCCACACCTTGCCTTTCTTTGTTTCTCTAATGATTTAAAGTAAATAAAAGTATTTCAGAATTATCATCCCAAAATTTCGGGAGATAATTCTGAACGTTTACTTTTATTATCTAGGAACTTCTACCATCATATAAAATTCGATCTGATCAAATTCCTGTAAATCATTAAATTTATCAAATACAAGACCACATTCGTATCCTGTTGCTACTTCTTTTACATCATCTTTAAATCTCTTTAATGATGATAATGGTCCATCATATAATTGAACGCCTTCTCTAGAAATTCTTGCAGAGCATCCTCTTACAATCTTACCATCAAGAACATAAGATCCTGCAATTGTACCAAGACCAGATGCCTTAAATACCTGTCTAACTTCCGCATGAGCAATAACTTTTTCCTCATACGTTGGATCAAGCATTCCCTTCATTGCAGCTTCTACATCCTCAATTGCTTGATAGATTACTCGATATAAACGTAAATCAACTTTTTCACGTTCTGCGATTTCTCTTGCTGTATTATCCGGTCTTACATTAAATCCAATGATAATTGCATTGGAAGTCGTTGCTAACATTACGTCAGATTCGTTGATTGCACCAACACCACCATGAATAACGCGTACTGCAACTTCTTCATTGCTTAATTTTACCAAGCTTTGTTTTACTGCTTCTACAGAACCTTGAACATCGGCTTTGATGATAATATTAAGATCTTTAATATTACCAGCTTGGATTTGTGAGAATAAACCATCTAAAGATAACTTTGCTTTTGTATCTGCAAGTAATCTTTCTCTTCCTTGAGAAATAAATACTTCTGCAATGGCACGTGCTTCTTTTTCATTGTCAGTTGCCATGAAGATTTCACCAGCGTTAGGAACTTCATTAAGTCCTAAAATTTCAACTGGAGTAGAAGGAGTTGCTTCTTTCACTCTTCTTCCCTTATCATCCATCATAGCTCTAACTTTACCATAGGAAGAACCAACTGCTATTGTATCACCAACACGTAATGTACCCTTTTGAACAAGAATTGTTGCAACAGTACCTCTTCCCTTATCAAGCTCAGCTTCGATAACAATACCTCTCGCATTACGATCTGGGTTTGCTTTTAATTCAAGTAATTCAGCTGTAATGTTAACCATTTCAAGTAACTGCTCAATACCTTCGCCTGTATGTGCAGATACTGGTACGATTACAGTGTCACCACCCCAATCTTCTGCAACAAGTTCATGCTCTGTTAATTCTTGTTTCACACGTTCGATATTAGCACTTGGCTTATCCATTTTATTAACAGCTACGATAATTTGTACTCCAGCTGCTTTTGCATGGCTGATTGCTTCTACAGTTTGTGGCATAACACCGTCATCTGCTGCAACAACTAAGATTGCGATATCTGTTGATTTTGCTCCACGCATTCTCATTGAAGTAAATGCTTCATGGCCAGGAGTATCAAGGAATGTAATCCTTTCTCCATTGATTTCAACGACATAAGCACCGATGTGCTGTGTAATACCACCAGCTTCTTTTGCAGTTACATGTGTTTTACGAATCGCATCAAGTAAAGAAGTTTTACCATGATCAACGTGACCCATAACACAAACTACAGGTGGACGTTTTACCATTAAAGTTTCATCTTCATCCTCTTCTTTTAGAATTTCCTCCACTCGGTCTACTACCACTTCTTGTTCTGCAATGATATCAAAACCGATTGCTATTTCTTCTGCTTCTTCAAATGTAATTTCCTGATTGATAGAAACCATTTTTCCTTCTAGGAACAATTTCTTAACAACCGCCGAAGCTGGACGTTTCATTTTATCTGCTAATTCTTTTATTGTAATTACTTCTGGTATAATAATAGTTTTAATTTCCTCTTCTTTAATCTCTTCCACTGTTTTTGGCTTAGGCATGATAAAAGCACCTTTTCTATTCGGATCCTTTTTGCCTTTTGCTAATCTTAAGCCTTCTTCATCACGATTTTTCACGCGATCGCGATTTTTATCACGATTTCTATCGTTAAATGCTGCTGCTCTTTGTTCTTTTGTTAATTCATTTGCAAGTTCAGATTTGATACTTGTTTTTTCTTTTGAGTCACCACTTCTAGGACCTCTTTTATCAAAACTTCTGCCAGAATTTGAATCTTTATCTTTATCAAAAGTTCCATTATTAAATCCACCACTTCTTTGGCCACCACTATAACCGCCACTTCTTTGGCCACCGTTATAGCCGCCGCTTCTTTGACCACCATTGTAACCAGTTCCTTGTGGTCTACGATCTCCATAAGATCCACTTCCTTGTGATCTACCATCTTGACCAGTTCCTTGTGGTCTACGGTCTCCGTAGGATCCAGTTCCTTGTGGTCTACGGTCTCCGTAGGATCCAGTTCCCTGTGGTCTACGGTCTCCGTAAGATCCAGTTCCCTGTGGTCTACGGTCTCCGTAGGATCCAGTTCCTTGTGGTCTACGATCTCCGTATTGTCCGCTTCCTTGTGGTCTACGATCTCCATCTTGACCAGTTCCTTGTGGTCTACGGTCTCCGTAGGATCCAGTTCCTTGTGGTCTACGATCTCCGTAGGATCCACTTCCTTGTGGTCTACGATCTCCGTAAGATCCAGTTCCTTGTGGTCTACGATCTCCATCTTGACCAGTTCCTTGTGGTCTACGGTCTCCGTAGGATCCAGTTCCTTGTGGTCTACGATCTCCGTAGGAGCCGCTTCCTTGTGGTCTACGGTCTCCGTAGGATCCACTTCCTTGTGGTCTGCGATCTCCGTATTGTCCGCTTCCTTGTGGTCTACGATCTCCATCTTGACCAGTTCCTTGCGGTCTACGATCTCCGTAGGATCCACTTCCTTGTGGTTTACGATCTCCGTAGGACCCGCTTCCTTGTGGTCTACGATCTCCGTAGGATCCACTTCCTTGTGGTCTACGATCTCCGTAATTATTGTTTTGTACTCTTTGTTCATGATTTTGTACTTTATCGTTTTGATCTGTTCCTTGTGATCTTTTTTCATCATTTTGTTTTGACACAGATTGTTGCGTCTTTTCTTGCATAGAATCTCCCATTGATTTCCTGTCCGCCTGCGTTGCCGGCCTTCCTCCATTATTTAACGTTGTATTAGTGGCATTTTTTTTCTCTTGTGTAGAAGAAGCCACATTAGTCATTTTATTATCTCCTACACGATTTTCTGTAGTTTGCATGCTTTTTGTCTCTCTTATAGAGGCAGCATTTAACGATGTCTCTTTTGCAGAGTTGTTTTTACTTAGAGTGGTTCTTTCCTTAGAAAATTTACCACGAACTAAACTTATTTCATTGTCATCAATATTACTCATATGACTTTTAACTTCCGATCCCTTCGTCTTTAAATAACTTAGGATGTCACTACTTTTTATTTCCAATTCCTTGGCTAATTCATGAATTTTTATTTTTGCCATATGATAACTACCTCCGTTATAACAGTTCTCAACAATTCACCTACATCATGTCGAACACTCCTGATTTCAAATGTTTTTCGATTGCCTGTGCCATTCCTCTATCATTTACGGCTAACGATGCACGAAACTCTTTTCCAATTGCGTGTCCAAGTTCCGTCTTTGCGCCGAAAAAGAAAAGTGGCACGTCATAAAATGTGCACATATTTGTGAACATTTTTTTTGTATTATCAGATGCATCACTTGCTACTATAACAAGTTCTGCTTTCCCTTCTTTCACTGATTTTTCAGTGGAAAACTCACCACTTGCTATATAACCAGCTTTATTTCCTAAACCAAGTAAAGAAAATATCTTTTTTACAGTCATATGCTTTAATAATGCTTCATCTTCATTCATCGACAATATTGATCAACTCTCTTTCTAGCTCCTCGTATACCTCTTTTGGTATTGAGGTCTTTAATGACCGTTCAAGACCTTTACTTTTTGATGCCTTTTTCAGACATTCTAGTGAGTTGCATATGTATGCCCCTCTACCATTTTTTTTACCAGTAGCATCTATTCCTATAACATCTTCTGGTGTCTTTATCACACGAATCATTTCTTTTTTGGATTTCATCTCACCACATCCGGTGCACTTTCGAAGTGGAACCTTTCGTGTATTCATCTTAACCTCCATGTTGACAAAAGCTTAAATCTGGTTAAATTTTAACGGATCCTTTAAAACGAGAGAAATATTATTCCTCTTCATAACTCTCTTCGTAGTTTCCGTATACTTGTGATTCACTCTTAATGTCAATCTTGTATCCAGTAAGTCTTGCTGCAAGTCTTGCATTTTGACCTTCTCTACCAATTGCTAACGATAATTGATAATCTGGAACAACTACTTTTGCACTCAATTCCTCTGTATTTACATCAACGGATACAACCTTTGCTGGACTTAAAGCATTTTCAATTAAAGTTGCTGGGTCATCACTCCAATTAATGATATCAATTTTTTCGTTTCTAAGTTCACTAACAATAGCATTTACTCTAGCACCATTTAAACCTACGCAAGCTCCAACAGGATCTACGTTTGGATCATTGCTTGCAACAGCCATTTTAGTTCTAGCGCCCGCTTCTCTTGCTATGCTCTTAATTTCAACCGTTCCATCCTTTACTTCTGTTACTTCAGCCTCAAATAATCTCTTCACTAACTCAGGATGAGTTCTTGAAACAGTAATTCTAGGTCCCTTTGTAGTATCTTTAACTTCTAAAACATATAATTTTACACGCTCTGTTGGACGGAATACTTCACCGCGAATTTGTTCATTTTCCGCTAAAACAGCATCCACTTTACCTAAATTTATGCTAACATTACTTCCTGAGTAACGTTGTACAATTCCAGTAACAATGTCTTTTTCTTTGCTGTAGTATTGATTAAAAAGTACTTTTCTCTCTTCCTCACGAATCTTTTGAACTACTACTTGCTTTGCCTTTTGGGCTGCGATTCGTCCAAAATTCTTTGGAGTTACTTCAACCTGAACAATATCACCAATGTCATAGCTCTTTTTTGGGAATTTCATTCTAGCATCTGCTAAACTAATCTGCATAACAGGATCTTCCACCGTTTCAACCACTTCTCGTTCTGCAAATACACTTACCGCTCCAGTAACACGGTCAATATTTACTTTTATATTATCTGCCTTGCCAAAGTGGTTTTTACACGCGGCAACCAAGGAGTTTTCCATTGCTTCTAACAATATCTCCTTACTGATATCCTTCTCTTTTTCTATTTGATTCAATGCTTCGATTAACTCTTTATTCCCTTCCATTTTTAATTATTCCTCCATTCATTAAAAGTCCAATGCTAAGCGTACCATAGCTATATCGGCTCTATTGATTTCTAATTTTTCACCATTTTCTAATTCAATCACTAATTTATCTGCATCAAAATCGACTAAGATTCCATCAAAATCTTTTTGTTTATTTAATGCTTTATATAATTTTATTTCTATTTTTTCACCGATACTGCGTGAGAAATGCTTATCCTTTTTTAACTGTCTACCTAGACCAGGAGAGCTTACTTCTAATATATATGCATCAGGAATAAAGTCATTTTTATCTAGTAGTTCACTTAGCGCTCTACTAATCAATGCACAATCATCAATCGTTATGCCTCCGTCTTTATCAATATAAGTACGTAAGAACCAATTTCCTGCTTCCTTTACGTACTCAACATCGACCAATTCGAAATTGTTCTTTTCAATCAAAGGCATGATTAATTGTTCTGTTTTTAATTCATACTCTTCTCTCTTTGTCATATTACCTCTATTCTGGCAAAAAAATGCCTTGTAATCACTATTATATACTTTCGTGCCTTTCGCTTGTTATACACATTACTGTGTAAATTACAAAAACGAAGAGTGGACTTTCGTCCACTCTCATCAGGCTACATATAATCTCATGGGTTTAGTATAGCACTCATTATCTTTAAATGCAAGTAAATTTTTTCAAGTATCAACGTTTATCAATGTTTTCGCATAATAGAATTGATAATTTTTATAATTTACTAACTTCGATAAAACACGATTGTGAATTCATAATTATAACCTATCTATTATTTATGCTTTTATTATGCACATTATGACATGGAAATAATCAAGAATTAAAAAATATCCTTCAACTCACAAATCGCTTTTATTTGCTTTCGTTGTTTTCATTGCGTTTTCGTATACTAACCTCGCCAGAATTCAGAGTCCTTCTAGTCTTATCCATAAATTCAACGATCAATCCACCATTATCATCTATATCGATTGCTTTTGCGCTCTCTTTTTGATTTCCTGTTATAACCCATATATCAGAGCCTAAGATCATTGAATGCTCTCTATACTCTTTTATAAAGCTCCTATCATCGGTATTCATACATAAGAGAAATACTTGATTTAGAATTTCTGCAATCAACTGATTCCTAGTTACATTGTTCGTTGAACCATGGTAGAGAGCCCCTGCAATATCTTGCAAATCTTTTGGCACCTTATTAGGTTCCACATTAAAGTTTATACCGATTCCCAAAACAATACTGTTAATCATACCAGTTTCTAAATCAGTTACTGCTTCTGTAAGAATGCCACATACTTTTTTTCCTTCATAATATAAGTCATTGACCCATTTTATTTGTACATCCTTGTCTGTTACCTTTTTTATTGCCCGGTACACAGCAACAGATGCCGCTGTAGTTATGTAGATAGCATCTGACGCACTTGCGTTAAGTTTCAATATAACACTCATATAAATACCAGATCCATCCATCGATAAAAACGGTCTTCCAAGTCGTCCTCTTCCACTGGTTTGTTTCTCTGCTAAAAAAACACTGCCATGTTTTGCGCCAGTGGTCACGGATATTTTAGCGATCTGATTGGTCGATGTCGTTTCTTTCTCAAAATGTATTGGTATTTCTTTATATTCGCTAGCAAGGTTTAGGCGTATCCCTTCTTCGGAAAGTACATCATTTTCCTCTAATAGGCAATATCCTTTATTGGGAGTTGCAAATATCTTATGCCCTTCGCCTTCTAATTGCTTTATTGATTTCCATATTGCTGTACGAGATACTAAAAGCGTTGATGCCAATTCTTCGCCAGATATATACATTCCACGATTTTGTTCTAAAAAATTAAGAACGTCTTTTTTCACAGACATGCATTAATCAACTACTTTCTTACCATTCTTTTTAACACGTATCCATTTGCCTGCCAAAACTCCTGCAACTGCTATACATAAAAATATTACATATTTAATACCATATTCGGCTAGTCCTTGTAAAAATTCCATTGTTTCCTCCATTATCTGCGATGTGATAATTCAGTCGTAATATCATCCCAGTCAACGTTACAGTTTACCATTAATACCATTAAATGGTACAAATAATCTGCAATTTCATACTTTAATTCTTCTGCATTTGGATTTTTTGCTGCAATTATAATCTCTGTTGACTCTTCACCGCATTTTTTTAATATTTTATCTATTCCTTTATCAAACAAGTAATTGGTATAGGACCCTTCTTTTGGGTTTGTAAAACGATCTGCAATTGTTTTATATACATCCTCAAACACCGTCAAAGGATTTGTTTCATCATATTCCTTACGAACTAAGTCGCGATAAAAACAAGTTTTGTTTCCGGTATGGCAAGCTGCTCCCACTTGTAAAACCTTTGCTAAAATTGTATCCTTATCGCAATCCAACTGCAAACTTCTTACATACTGATGATGTCCACTTGTTTCACCTTTTATCCAAAGTTCATTGCGACTTCTTGAATGATATGTCATTTTACCTGTTTCTATAGTAGTATTATAAGCCAGTTCATCCATATACGCAAGCATTAGAACTTCATTTGTTTTGTAATCCTGCACTATGACTGGCACCAAACCATTCGCATCTTTCTTAAATTCAGAAAATGGAATGCTACTTTCAAATGTGTCCGTTGATATACCTGATGCTTTTAAAACATGTTTAATCTTCATTATATTTTTAGCTTCATATAAATCCGTAGAAACTCCAACGACATGATTCATTGATAATAATGTTTCCATATCATTTCTTAATAAACTGTCACGAATAAAGACATCAAATCCCATGTTATCTATTTTATCCATATTACTTTTTGTTAAGTTGACATGCTTTAACAATATTTTAGTAACTCCATAGGAAAGCATTTTATCCATAAGAGAATCTGAAGATAGTATACCATCATTTTTTTCTGGACTTACGTCAAATTCCACAACAATATTATCTGTTCCAAAACGATCCACCGCTTCTTTTATTACGATATCATCTTTTATTTTAGCATACGGAACAACGACTTTTGTTGCACCAGTATAAAAGGCTTTTTTAATATCTTCAAAACGATTCACAAAGCATCCAATCAGCACTGGAATATCAACCGTTTTTACTAGTGTTTTCATTGTTTGAATAAACTCTTCCCGCTCTGCTTCTAAAATCGTATAATTATATATAAAAAGTTCGTCTGCACCACTTCTTTCATAGGCAATTGCTCTTTTTATTACACTTTCATTTCTTTCATTTTCCGCATTGATATGGGGTATTATTTTTTTAAAAGTCATAATATTTCCTCCACCTGCCTAATCATTTTCTGGCAATCATCGTCTTCTTATTATCTATTGACTAATTCTCATAGATTGACACTGCCTGTTTTAGATCAATATGATTCTCATACAAAGCCTTGCCAATTACTGCACCTTCAACATTAATATTATTAAGCGCTTCTAAATCCATCATTGAGGATACTCCTCCAGATGCTATTATATTAAGGCCAGTTGATTCTACCATTTCCTTTGTATGCTCTATGTTTGGTCCTTGCAGCATTCCATCTTTTGAAATATCTGTATAGATAATCGTTTTCACTCCAAATTCCTTCATTTCAATCGCCAGCGACACTGCATTATAATTACTTAATTTTTCCCAGCCTTGTATCGCAACCATTCCACTTTTTGCATCAATTCCAATTACGATTTTATCCGCCCCAAAACAATGAATCACTTCTTTTATAAACATCGGATTCTCCACTGCTTTGGTTCCAAGAATAACTCTCGTCACACCTAGGTTTAATTTATGTTCTATATCCTTTATGGTCCTAATTCCGCCCCCTACTTGTATTGGTATCTTTACTGTAGATGCAATTTCACGAATCACATCATCGTTTACAGAGTGACCTACCAAAGCACCATCTAAATCTACCAAATGAATGAAGCTTGCCCCACTATCTTCCCATTTTTTTGCAACTCCAACTGGTGAGTTAGAGTATACTAAAATATCTTCGAATTGTCCTTGCTTTAATCGAACGCACTGCCCATTTTTGATATCAATTGCTGGATATAGTTTCATCCCTTACCTCCTTTTGTTGTTACTCATCCGAAATCGTTCCCTTGGTTGAAAGTACTCCTTGAATCCTTTCATCATAACTCGTTGCTACATCCAGTGCTTTTGCAAACGCTTTAAACATTGCCTCTACAATATGATGATTGTTACTTCCATCCATGTGCTTGATATGCAAATTCATTCCAGCACTATAAGAAATTGCATAGAAAAATTCTTTCACTAACTCTGCTTCCATAGTTCCGATTCGCTCGCAGGTTAAATCCACTTGATAGTTCAAATAAGGTCTTCCTGATAAGTCGATTGCACATAATACAAGAGTCTCATCCATCGGCAATAAGAACGAGCCGTATCGTTTGATTCCTTCTTTTTGAGCCAGTGCTTTTTTAATCCCTTGACCAAGTACGATACCGACATCCTCTACGGTGTGATGTGAATCTACGAATAAATCCCCCACGGCTAATAGTTTAAGATCAAAAAAACCATGCTTTGCAAAACTTTTTAACATATGATCAAAAAATCCAATCCCAGTACTAACCTCACCATGACCACTACCATCGAGGTTTAACTCAAGTGTTATATCTGTTTCTTCCGTTTTTCTTGTGATTGTTGCAATTCTACTCATGATTCCTCCAGGTTCTATGGCGTTTACTACTTCGTATTTTCTTCAAAGCGAACAGCGATAGAATTTGCATGCGCTGTCAAGCCCTCTGCAGTTGCAAACTTAACGATATCTTTATAAACAGGCTCCAATGCTTCTTTAGAATAAGAAATTATGCTTGATTTCTTAATGAAATCATCCACACTCAACGGGGAGAAGAATTTCGCTGTTCCGTTGGTTGGAAGAACGTGGTTTGGCCCAGCAAAATAATCCCCCAAAGGTTCTGAAGAATATTCTCCTATAAAAATTGCACCTGCGTTCTTAATTTTTGTCATTACATGGAAAGCATCTTTCGTTACAATTTCAAGATGTTCTGATGCAATCTCATTGGCTATATCAATGGCTTCTTCCATATCTTTCGCAATCAATATGTACCCGTAATTTTCAATGGATTTAGTTAAAATCTCTTTGCGCGATAATATTTCTATAAAACCTTCAATTTCTTCATTTACTTGTTTTGCTAGTTCTCTACTTGTCGTAACCAATATAGCGGATGCCAGTTCGTCATGTTCTGCTTGTGATAATAAATCTGCTGCAACAAATTTAGGATTTGCTGTTTCATCCGCGAGAACTAATATTTCACTTGGCCCTGCAATGGAATCGATGCTCACATGACCATATACAGCTTTTTTAGCAAGTGCAACATAGATATTACCTGGTCCTACAATTTTATCAACTTTTTTTATACTCCCAGTCCCATGCGCTAGCGCTGCAATCGCCTGCGCGCCACCCACTTTATAAATCTCGGTAACACCTGCTTCATGGGCTGCTACAAGTGTTCCTTCGTAAATTGTTCCATCTTCTAAAGGCGGTGTTGTCATAGCAATTCTTGTTACACCTGCAACCTTAGCGGGAATTACATTCATTAATACTGAGGAAGGATATGCTGCTTTTCCACCTGGAACATAAACACCAACCGCTTCAATTGGTGTTACTTTCTGCCCTAGTATAATTCCGTTTGGCTTACTATCAAACCAACTATATTGTCTTTGCTTTTCATGATAGTCTTCAATGTTCTTAATCGCTTTTCTTATAACATCAAGAATTTCTTTATCGATTTTTTCGTAAGCTTCCTTTATTTCATCTTCTGTAACTAAAATACTTGAGGAATCCAATTCTATTTTATCAAACTTTTTAGTATATTCAAATACTGCACTATCCCCCTGTTCCCTAACTGCCTCAATAATAGTATGGACTCTCTCCTCGTATTCTTTGTATTGATTCGGACTTCTTCTTAACAAATTCTCCAATATATTGTTTTTGGTTTCTTCATTTAATTCAACAATCCTCATAATTCTCCTCATTTCTGCGCTGCTTTTTGCGCAAATCAAGTTTGTGGACGTAGTCAGACTCAAACTGGTAGTGTAAAGATTTGAAAAATCTTTCACTCAACTCCATTCTAGCATCGCATCGTGGTTATAATAAAGCTCTTAGTTCATTAATCATCTTGGTGATACGCTCATTTTCCATTTTCATACTCACTTGATTCACTATCATCCTTGCGGATAATGTACATATTTCTTCCAATACTTCCAAACCATTTTCCCGTAATGTGGATCCAGTTTCAACGATATCCACAATAACTTCTGACAACCCTACAATCGGTGCCAACTCAATGGAACCGTTTAGCTTAATTATTTCAACTGTTTGATGTTTTTTATTATAAAAAAAGTCTTTTGCAATGTTTGGATATTTGGTAGCTACTCGTATCAACTCGCCATGTCGTAACAATTCTTTTGCACTAGAAGGTCCAGCAACACACATTCGGCATTGTCCTAATTTTAAATCAATCACCTCATACAACTTTTTGCCTTCTTCTAAAATGGTATCCTTACCAACGATTCCAATATCTGCTGCTCCATATTCAACATAAGTCGGAACATCACTTGCCTTTGCTAAAAAAAACTTTAGCTTTAAGTCTTCGTTTGTAAAAATCAATTTACGCGAATTAGGATCATTAATTTCATCACAAGTAATTCCGATTTGTTCAAGTATTTCCATTGCTTTTTTTGCCAAACGACCTTTCGCCAGAGCGATTGTTATATATTTCATACTCTTCCCCTACATAAATTGCCGTAGTTTAGCAATCCATGAACCTTTCTTTTTGATCCGAGTTCCTTAAAAAATATATCAAACTTATGATTCTAGTAAGTCACTAATTTTTGCATTTGTCATGCTACCATCCAATGCATTAATGACAGTAACTTCATTTGGAACTGCTAAATATAAAATTCCTCCAATTAGGCTTCTTTTTGCATAGTCAACATAAGTAGTTACATCGACTTCACTATCTTGTAAAATCAATTCAACATTCATATCCTCTGAACGAAAATGCTGTGTTAATGCGATCGCAGTATTTCGCAGTTCTCTCTTATACACAATTAGTGTATTGGTAGGTTCAATACTTTTAATTAAATTTTGTCTTGATAATGCAGTCAGCAATGGGTCTACTAATACCGCCATTCCGATTGCTGGTGCTTCTTTCCCAAACTGCGAAACCAACGTATCGTATCTCCCTCCTGTAATTACTGCATCCCCTGTTCCAAACGTATACGCACGGAATATTATCCCAGTGTAATAATTATATTTACTAAGCATACCAAGATCAAAACTTATATATGTTTCAACACCATACGCTTTTAATAATTCAAACAATTGTTCTAAGCGATCAATTGCCTTTATCGCCCGTTCATTCTTAAGATTTGATTTTATGGAAGATATCACTTCTATAGAACCAAATAATTCTGGCAACTGTAAGAATACTTTCTTTAAAGGTTCTTCAATTTGTTTTTCGCAAATTAATTCTTCCACGCCAAATAGATTCTTATTTTCAATCAAGACACGCAATTGTTCCACTTCATCTTCTTTAAGTGCTGCTTCTTCCACTAAGCCTTTAAAAAAGTCTGCCTGACCAATTTCAACTTGAAACTCTTCTAATCCAGATAACTTTAAGCATTCTACCGTTAACACAATCATCTCTGCATCTGCTTCTACCGTAGAATCGTTAATAAGCTCTGCTCCAAGTTGTGTTGATTCCTTTAGCTTGCCTTGATAACTATTATTATTAATAAAAGTTGAACCGCAGTAGCAAAGTCGTATTGGCATCGTTTCTTCTTTATAGTACTTGGCTACACAACGGGCTATGGATGGTGTAATGTCCGGTCTTAATGCTAGCGTATTCCCTTCGCGATCAAAAAACTTGTACATATCCTTACTAGGTACCGTTCCACGTTCTTTGCTAAATATATCGTAAAACTCAAAGGTAGGAGTCTGTATCTCACGAAAACCATATCGATACATTTTTGATTTTAGTTTTCTCTCCAAATTCATCTTCGTTTCACATTCCGAATTGTATATATCTCTAACTCCTTCTGGAGTATGTAATAATTTATCCACCATATGCCAAACCCTCCTTCTATATAAAACTTGTTATCTTTTATTTATACTTTACCATATTAACGTGATAATTCGCTACCACAACAATGTAACAATTATAATTCATATAAATTTTGATGTCAAGTAATTTATCTGATTATTTCCAACCATTGGATAGTCGAATTTGTTTATAAAATTACTCTTCATCTCTTTCTTGAAGATCTTGACTTAGTTTTTCAAGGTACGGAACAAAGATTCCGGAATGCTTTGTTATCATATACTTTGATGAAAGTTCGTCAAAACGAAAACTCTTCCGGCCACCATTTTTCGCACGCTGCCAAAACTCATCAAGCTCTGAAAATCTTAAATAATAAAAGAGATCTTTTTTCACATAATAAATAAGCAGGAAGGAAACTCCACCCTGCTTTTCAAAATCCCTCATAAACTCGACTTGATGTTCATGGACATTTTGTAATGCAAAGGTATCCACGTTACATTCTTTCGCATCAAAACAAACAGGTATTCCCTGCACTGCTCCGATATAATCTACGGTACTTTTTTGTTCAAAATATGCTAAAGTAATATGCCTCTTCTCCTTGTCGATTCGAATCGGAGTAATTGGCGTAGGTACCTTTTGTATTAACGCTAATTTATTATCACGATATTTATCATTGGTCAGGTTAATTAATTCTTCTAAAACTGAACCTCGTAATCCTCTTGAATTCCATGATGGCATCTTAGGTTCTCCTTATCCAAATATTTGTTCTTGTATGGTCAAAAAGTGATTTGGTTCTTTCGCAATGAATACTTTATTGCTAAGCGCCTGACATTCCCCATCCAAATTCGGAAATTCAATTCGATAAGCATGTAGTAGCTGATGTTTAAGACCAAATACTTCTTTTATCTTTCGATTAACGGAATCTTTACCGTATTTAAAATCACCAATCAAAGGATGCGAAATACTTGCCAAATGTGCACGTATTTGATGTGTTTTCCCTGTAATTAATTTTACCTCTAAAAGCGTAAACTCATCATTCCAAAGAAGTGGCTCATATTCTGTTTCAATTCTATCATACAAATCCATATCGATTGCATTCGTAGGACTGTTTTTCACACGATCCATTTCATAATCATTTAATACGGTTACTTTATTTGTTTGTTCATCCTTGTATAAATAACCTGATATTTTTTCTCTTTTCGTCATTGTACCAACAACGATGCATCGATAATATTTATGAATGGTACGATCATGAAAGATCTGTGACATTGTTTGAAGTCCAATTAAACTTTTTCCTGCAACAACGATTCCACTCGTATTTCGGTCCAATCGATTACAAATACCCGGTTTAAAGTGTGAAAGTCCTTCACTTGTCAAAGTTTTATTATCAATCAAATAGGATATAATGTGCTCATTTAAGGAAACATCTTGTTTTTCTGCCTTTTGAGATAGTAAACCCACCGGTTTATTTACAATTAATACATTATCATCTTCATATAATACCGATAAATTGTGATTTACTTTTTGAATCTTAACTTCTTCTTGAAAAGAAGCTATTGTTTCATCGGATAAAAAGAATTTTACAACATCATCCACTACTAACTTTTCAGAGCCATCTGCCTTTTTCCCATTCAATGTTATATTCTTTTTCCGTAACATTTTATAATAAAAACTTTTAGGTGCTTTGTTTAAATATTTTGCTAGTAACTTATCCAACCTTTGACCAGCATCATTTTTTGTTACAATTAATTCTTGCATGTATTCCCTCTTTTTTGATAAATCAGTTGCAAACACTGGATCAATAAATCTTTAGTTCTTAATTGTACTAAACTCTTCCTTTTATGATAACAGCTCTTGAAACGATTCAATAAAATAATCTGCTAATTTACGTTTTTCCTCTTCTAGTGCTCTTGAATACTCATCATCTACCGCACACACTTTCATGCCAGCATTTTTACCTGCCATGATTCCTTGTGGAACATCCTCAAACACAAGACACTCCGTTGGTGCAACCCCTAGTTTCTCACTCACCAATAAATAAATATCTGGAGATGGTTTTCCTTTTTCTACTTCACACGAGGTGTGTACCGCATCAAAAAAAGAATCAATTTGCAAACTCTTTATAACAACTTCCACCAATTCTCTTGAATTACTTGTTGCGATTCCCATTTTGATATCTCGGGATTTTAACATGTTTAAAAATTCCCTGGTACCCTCTTTTAATGGAACTTCATTTTTGTATTTTTTATACGTCATCTCATTCCAAGTTGCTTTGATTTCATGAATCTCCTCAGGAATTTGAAAACGCTCTTTAAAATAATTCGCAGTTTCTGTGAAGTTCATGCCCTCGATACTCGATTGCAAATCATCTGGTAAGGCTATATTATATTTCGCTAAGTATTCTATATCAATCTGTTTCCATATACCCATGGAATCAACCAATGTTCCATCCAAATCAAATATGACTGCTTTAATATTCTCTAGCATAATTCTCCTTCGTTTGTTGTGTTTAATTTATCATTATATTCCCCATTCTTGCGCACGTTCTTTGCGCATAAGAAGTTTGTGGTGCGTAAGCACAAACTTGCATGTGAAAATTGATTTCTATTTTTTACACGATTCACTTCTACCTGGAAATCCTATTGCTTATTTGTTACTTACCCTGAGTGCATCGACTTCTTCTTTTGTTAAGGAACGGTACTCTCCTGCTTTTAGGCTCTCATCTAGCACTAAACTCCCCATAGAAATACGTTTTAGATAAATTACTTCTTTCTCCACTGCTGTAAACATTCGTTTTACTTGATGAAACTTACCCTCTTTAATGGTTAAATGAATTTCCGATATTTCACCAGCCGATAATATTTCAAGTTTTGCTGGCATAGCAGTAAATTCCGCGTCAACAGGCAAACCTTCTATAAATCGATGACAATCTTCATTTGTCACATTCCCTTTCACCCTTGCATAATAAACCTTGTCTACATGTTTTTTAGGGGAGAGTAAATTATGAGCAAGTTCACCATCGTTTGTAATTAATAATAGGCCTTCCGTATCTTTATCCAAACGCCCCACTGGAAACAAATCTTTACGATTGCTCCCGGTTATTAAATCAACCACGGTTTCACAATGGTTGTCTGTAGTGGCAGATACTACTCCTTGTGGCTTGTTTAACATATAATATTCAAATTCGCTGTACTGTAGCACCCGTCCATCGAGCGCTACAATATCAGTTGCTGTTTGAATTTTCGTTTCTGGAATTTTGCATAAAGCACCATTCACTGTAATTTTACCTTTTTTTATCATTCCCTTAACTTCACTTCTTGTCCCAACGGACAGTTCTGTAAGAAGCTTATCAAGACGTATAACTTTTGAATTAGACACAATTTTTCTCCTACTGTTTATTTTTCTACATAAGTCTCCAACCTGGAAGATATTTATTTTTAAAATTGCCTTTCAAATACTTTCCAAACCCTAACGGATAACCATCAACACAAAGCAATACCCAACCATCCTTACATGGCTTTTTCACTTCAATGGATTCACATTTTAAATATCGAATGACATCCTCATCCTCCACTGACATGTTATAAACATTATCGTATTCCTCCATACGAAGCGCATTGGCTAAAGCTTGGCTTGGTTCAAAGCGATTCTTTTTCATCTCGCCTAATAATAGACCAGAACGTAAGGTTCTAACTCCTTTTAGATCAACGATTCCTTCTGGTAATAAATACAAGCGATCATCACGAACCATAATACGGTTCATGTCAATATCCATCGAGATATGGCTTAAGAATTCCTTTGCTTCTTCTGTGACTAATTTCTTATCTTTGTCACTAGCTTCATATGGTACAAATGTCTTTTCTTCCTCTTCCTTTTTTTTATGGAGCAGTGCAACGAAATGACCTTCCCCAATAATATGATGTGGCCATAGGCGCAAACCATGTCTTAAATCATTGCTACCATCTTCCACCCAGGAAGGTTTTCCAAAATCAAAGCCTTCATAGGAAACCGAAGTATCTAGACGCATCTGTTCTAAACGTTCCTTATCTTCCATTGGTAATTGTTCAAACTCTTCATTTGTTAAAAAAGGTTCTGGTATGGCCGGTACCAATTCCATCTCAGGAAATTGCTCTAAAAGAAATTTCAAAGTTCCCTCATTTTCTTCTGGTGCGAAAGTACAGGTCGAATATAATAAATATCCTCCTGGTCTTAACATAGATACCGCTGACATTAAGATCTCTTTTTGCAAATTATTATAATGTTCTACGCCGTATTTTTCCCAATTTTTCATGATGGCCGGACTCTTACGAAACATCCCTTCACCAGAACATGGCGCATCCACTAATATTTTATCAAAATATCCCGAGAATGACTCTTCAAGTTTTTCAGGTGCTTCACTTACAACAACCGCATTTTTAATACCAAATATTTCAATATTTTTTAGCAATGCCTTGGCTCTAGAATTACTAATATCATTGGCTACAAGTAATCCTTCTCCTTTTAGCTTCGCTGCTAATTCTGTACTCTTACCACCTGGCGCAGCACATAAATCAAGTACCTTATCTCCTGGCTTTACTGGTAATAAACTTGCTGGTGTCATCGCACTAGGTTCTTGCAAATAGTATAATCCAGCATAATAATACGGATGTTTTGCAGGCTGTTCATTCTCATTATAGTAGTATCCATTTTTTATGAATGGAACTCGTTTTAACTCAATTGGACTAAGCGTTTCATATTCCTGTGGTGTTATTTTTAACGTATTCACCCTTAATCCACCATAATGTCTAGCTTCAAAGCATTCTAAATATGCATCATACTCTTCCTTTAATAATTCTTTCATGCGATCTTCAAATAATTTTGGTAACTTTACTTTCATTGTATCCTCTTTCTCGGTATAAAAATTAACTTTACTTAGTGAAGGCTTTGTGCTCGATAACCTTCTGAAATAATATCTAATTCTTTATTAAAACGTTCTAGTTGCTCTAAGTCTTGACTTTCATAGATTCTAAAAAATTCGTCTTGTATCTTAACAACTTCTCGTTTATTTGCTACTTTATATAAATTTTGTATGTTGGTTAGTATATCAGAAACGATGTTCGCCTTCACATTAAATGAGTTCTGGGCATCCATGATTTCACCACGTACGGATGACATTTCTTCATCCAATACAACGATTGCTTCTGCAGCTTTGTGTAATCGGCTCCTAAGTTTTTCAGGCATATTTTGTTTGTACTTATATTGTAAAGAATGCTCAACTGTCGCCCAAAAATTCATTGCCAAAGTACGAATCTGTATTTCTGCATGAATTTCTTTTGGTCCACTTAACGTTTCTACTTGGTACTGAACAATTAAGTGGTAGCTACGATATCCACTCTCTTTTTTATTTAGAATATAATCCTTTTCTAACACAACACGCATGTCCGAACGATTCTTAATCAATTCTACTACTTTATAAATATCATCTACAAATTGACAAATAATTCGTATACCCGCAATATCTTCAATGGCTGTTTCCATCTGCTCAATGTCAATATTTTTCTTTTGTGCCTTCTCTAGTATACTCGATATTGTTTTCACCCTTCCAGTTACTTGTTCAATTGGTGAATACATTCCGGCTTTGCGATAAGCTCCAATGATATGATTAAATTTAACTAACATCTCATCGACTGCTAGCGCATAAGGTTCTAAAATTTCTCGCCATAATTGTATTTCCATAACATTCCCCTTTATTTCTTCTTTGCTCATACCCTGCTTTAAGTTTACTTAGAAAACATTTCACTTAATTCCATTCGTCCAAGGTTTTCTTCCTATTACTATTCCATACCAAATATAAATTCATGTAATATTTTCACATTCTTAGATAAATCCGGTATGAGAACAGACATATCACGCACATAAGTACTTTGATATGTTCCATCGGCAGGAATTCTTAAATCTTGTATCTCTTTCAAACCGATACTATACGCTTTTTGCATATAGTTTGCAATCTGCTCACTTGTTAAATCAGTGGTGACTTTTGGTAACAGCCGGTTCATGATAATTAATAAATCAAATAAATTCTTTTCTTTGTATTGCTCAAATAACGCATTCAGTAAAGTTCTTTGGCGTGAAGTCCTGCCAAAATCGTTAAACTCTTTATCTGCGGTTCCTACATAACGTATTCTGCAATATCCAAGTGCTTGATCCCCATTCAACCGATTCATTCCCTCCACTAAATTACGATTACTTCCTTGGGTAATATAGTTGGTTTGGTTTAAATAATTCGCCTCACTTTTCGTTAAATAAATTTTAACCCCGCCCAGTTCGTCAATGATTTCTTCAAAATCGTCAAATCCTACCAAACAATAGCCATCCAACTTAATATCGAAATTTAATTCAATGGTCCGATATAACAAATCGATTCCACCCGTCGCATAAGCGGAGTTTATTTTATTATCCCTAAACCCTGGTATCTGGACATAGGAATCCCTCATTAACGACGTAAGTTTTATACTTTTATCCTTAGTATTCAACGTTGCAATCATAATTAAGTCAGTACGCCCTCTAGCCCCACTTGACTCTATCGCTTCCTCTCCAAGAAGAAGTATATTCGTAGCGTACTCCTCATGGCGAGCAGTTCCATCTTCAGCATTTAAATTAATCTCGTCCTCTTTTAACTGCGTTATATCTGTAGCTATTTGGTCCTTTTCGTCGAGTTCATCCGCAGGTAAATCATTTGTTCCATCTGCATAGTTTACTCGACTAGAAATATAGTTCGCAGTTATTTTTATGATGAGATTCTGTCCAGGTTTCGTAAATAATAAAAAACAACTCAATAAAACCACACAGGATATTATAATTAGGACAGGCTTTAAAAACCGTTTCCATCGTTTTTCTGTGCTTAGTTTTGGTTCCTTGGTACCTAGCGTTTCATCCAATTGGTTACTGATCTGCTCCGCTATGGAACCATTGATGTCATCTATCATATCTTCATCGTATACATAGTTGTTTTGCATTACTTTGTTTTCTAGCTCTTCCAGTGTCATTTCATGCATTTTATCTTCTTTTAAATGGCCTTCACGTATGTTGCTTGTTTTTAATTGATCCCTAAGTTTATCTTCAAGATTCGGAGTTTCTTTCGTTGCTGATACTTCATCCATTAGATTTGTAATAAGTTCTTTCGTCTCATTTTCAAATGCCTTTGTTATCTGGTTCATTAAATCATCATTATTTATCGAATTAACTTCCCCTTCTTCTTGTTTCATATCACCCATTGTATTCTCCTTGATCTTTACAATTTGGAAACTAATATTTCATGTACAAGCATTCACAGCACACTCTTATAATTATACCATAAAATCCGTATTTTGGAACGAAATTTTCAAAAAACACGATGTTTCATTTTTCTACTTTATAAGATAAAGTATTGTGTTTTTATTAGTAATGATATGACATAAATGTAGCAATGCTTGTCCTATAACAAATAGGGTGTTGCCGCAATTTGTATTCTTTGCAACAACACCCTATTCATTCATTATAAACAAAACTGATATAACTTAAACATCAATTTAACCTTCTGTACCAGTAGGAGTTACCTCATTTACCTCATCTTGATCTAGATATATAAATTTATATAACTCTTTGATATTAGCATCCCAGTCAGGAATTAAAACTGCACCTACTTCATTTCTTGTAGCAGTGTATAAATCGTTGGCAGGGAATCTTGCAGTGTCCATCGTTGTAATACCATTTTCAACGATACTTTCAATGATGGATGTAATCTCACTTGCACTTAAATCTGTAGTGATATACTGTAAACAATCCTTTGCAATGGACATCATCTCAATGATACCACTGGATTTGTATTTATCAAAAATTGCATTTAAAACTCGTCTCTGTCTTAATGTTCTACCATAGTCAGAATTTGCACCACCAAGGGTTTCTACTTTACGAACTCTACAATATCCGAGTGCTTGGTTACCATTTAGCGTATTCCATCCTTCTTTTACATTTCGATACGCTGGGTTTGAAATATAATTTGTACGATTTAGGTAACTTGCTTCTTTTGCTCCCAACTCGATATTAACACCACCAAGGCGGTCAATAATATTCTCAAACGCTTCAAAGTTTACATGTGCATATCCTTCGATCTTAATCTTATAACTTTGTTCGATCGTATCAATTAATAAGTCTGCTCCACCTAAAGCATATGCAGCATTTAGCTTATTATTTTTATGACCAGGAATGGAAACATAGGTATCTCTAAGTAAAGAAGATAATTTCACCGTATTATCCTTCGTATTAATAGAAACAATCATCATGGAGTCAGTTCGTCCACCACCATTGATTTCTTCGATACCCATAATTAAATAATTTTTAACATATTCTTCTTTACGAAGACTTGGATCATCATATTCATCCTTATCCGTATTCCCTAAATTGTTACCCACGTCTTCCGTTTGCATCATGCCATGAAAATAATTACCAAGTAAGCCATATACTACTTTTCTTCCAGGGTGTGTTCCAATCAGTAATACAAGTATTAAAATTGATCCTAACAACACGCCAAGTAATATCTTTTTCGTCTTTGATTTTTTTCTTCGCTTTTTCTTATTTTTATTTGAGCTCATGGAATCACGTTGCCCCCCTTCGTATTGTTCCATCTCTTCTCTAATTTGTCTCTTCAATGACTCATTTATATCATCTATTATATCATCTTCAAAATTTGTCGTATTTGTATATATTATAGAATCTGAAAAGTCCTTGTTTTCATCATCCATAAAATTATTATCATCCTTCATACGCGTCCCTCTCTTTCCCATAAGAAACACAATCCCCTTATAGTAAAATGCTTACCACATCATTTCCTATCTTAATTATTACTCTTCTTAAGATACTTCGTAGTAAGCTAGGCCTTCAGTCGGCTTACACATCATACGATATTTTTTTAAAAATGTAAAGTGAATTATTTATGTATATTTATTAAGAATTTTTTAATTTAAAAAGAAATTTATTAATATTTCGCGCTTATTCGTTTACAATTTTCTACAAACAAAACTCCAAGAAACCTTCATTTTATGACTTAGAAAGTTTCTTGGAGAATCCCGCTAATTATTAAGCAGATATTAATATTTACTTATTTATTACTTCATATTTTCCAGTATTTTCTCAACAAATTTATACACGCGAATACTTGAGGTGATACTTAATCTTTCTTTTGGTGTATGGATATCATGCATCTCTGGCCCGATGGAAATAATCTCAATTCCAGGAATCTTTTCACTTATTATACCGCATTCTAAACCTGCATGGATCGCAAGTAATTGTGGTTCGTGACCATATTCCGCTTCAAACACTTTGCAAACTAAATCTCGGAATGGAGATTCTTTTTGATATTCCCATGCTGGATATTCTGAGTTAGCTTCACTTTCTGCGCCTAAGAAATCAAACATATAAATTAATTTATCTCTTAAGTAATCACGATAGCTACTTATGGAACTACGTACGGAAAAATGATATATTGCCTGTTCTTCTTCCAATTCAAAAATTCCAAGATTTAATGAGCTCTCAACCAATCCTTCAACATTCGAACTCATAACCTGTACCCCGTTTGGAGCTTGAATTAATAAGAATAACATTTTTTCAAAAGAGGTTGGATGAAGCGCCTTAGCCGTAACCTCTTCTCCTAAGCTGCCCTTAATATATAAGTTTGGTTCTTCCCCTTCTAATTCTTTCTTATAGATTTCTTCAAGTTTAACGATAGAATCAAGGATTTCATTTCTTTGTTCTGGATCAAGTACTAGTTTAGCTTCTGCAAAAGATGGGATTGCGTTATCTTTTGTACCACCAAACATAGAAACTAAGGAGTATTGGAATTCCTCTTTTAATTTCATTAATACTCTAGCAAGAAGAAGTGTTGCATTGGTACGGTAATGATGGATTTCAGCACCTGAATGACCACCTTTTAATCCACCAATTGTAATTGTCACCTCTGTACCAGTTACATCACCACGTTTTACAGGTAATTCACCGTAAAGTCTTAAACCGCCAGCACATCCAATTAAAATTGTTCCTTCCTCTTCGGAGTCAACATTAATCATATACTTTCCTTTAAGTAAAGAAGGATCAAGGGCTTTTGCGCCATCCATACCAGTTTCTTCATCCGTTGTAATAAGAATTTCAAGTGCTGGATGTGATATGGTGTTATCTGCAAGTAATGCAAGTCCATAAGCGATTGCGATTCCGTCATCCCCACCAAGTGTGGTTTCATTTGCATGAAGGTAATCACCATTCACTAATAATTCAAGACCCTCTTTTGTGAAATCGTGGTTAACTCCTTCACCTTTTACACAAACCATATCCATATGGCCTTGAAGTATGACTGGTTCACGATGTTCGTATCCAGGTGTCGCATCTTTATATATAACCACATTTAGTGCTTCATCTTGCACGTAACGTAAGCCATGTTCCTTAGCAAAATTAACGATATAATCGCTAATTCCTTGATTATTATAGGATCCTCTAGGAACCGCTGAAATTTCAGTAAAATATTTTAATACATTTTTATAATCCATGCTCTCTAGCATTTCATTTACATTGCTCATATGTTTGTTACCTCTCTTTTTTATTACTCTATAAAATTTAATAATTTTATCCTACGTAACCAATCACTTAATTTTTAAAACTGTGGATTGGAGCTGGGATTCTTCCACCACGATTTATAAAATCATCGCAAGAAAATGAATTTACAGGCATAACAGGTGCATAACCTAATAGCCCACCAAACTCAGCCATTTCACCAACACTTTTACCAATCACTGGAATCAATCTTACTGCAGTCGTTTTTTGATTGATCATACCAATCGCCATTTCATCTGCAATAATACCTGATATTGTACTCGCTTTTGTATCTCCTGGTATTGCAATCATGTCTAGTCCAACTGAGCACACACAAGTCATTGCTTCTAATTTCTCTAATGTTAAACAACCCGCTTGTACTGCATCAATCATACCTTGATCTTCACTGACTGGAATAAATGCACCGCTTAAACCACCAACGTAAGAAGATGCCATAACGCCACCTTTTTTAACTTGATCATTTAATAAAGCAAGCGCAGCTGTCGTACCTGGTGCTCCTGGATATTCAAGTCCGATTTCTTGTAAAATCTCAGCTACACTATCACCAACCGCTGGTGTTGGCGCAAGAGATAAATCTACAATTCCAAATGGAACATTAAGATATTTTGAAGCTTCTTGAGCAACCAATTGACCAACGCGAGTTATCTTAAATGCTGTTTTCTTTATTGTCTCACAAAGTGTTCCAAAATCAGCTCCTCGAACACTTTCAAGGGCAGTTTTTACAACACCAGGACCACTTACTCCAACATTAATAATACTGTCAGCTTCTGTTACTCCATGGAACGCACCTGCCATAAATGGATTATCATCTGGAGCATTACAAAATACAACAAGCTTAGCACAGCCCAAGGAATCAATTTCTTTTGTTAATTCAGCAGTTTGTAAAACGATCTCACCAAGCATTTTAACTGCATCCATGTTAATTCCAGTTTTCGTGGAACCAACATTTACTGAACTACATACACGTTCAGTCTGTTGTAATGCTTCTGGGATGGATTCAATTAATAGACGTTCGGAATTTGTCATTCCCTTGGATACCAATGCAGAATAACCACCAATAAAGTTTACTCCAACCTTTTTCGCTGCTGCATCTAAAGTTTTTGCTATGGATACATAATCCTGTGTACTTTTACAAGCACTTCCACCAATAAATCCAATTGGAGTAACTGAAATACGTTTGTTTACAACAGGAATTCCGAACTCTTTTTCAAGACGCTTCCCTGTAGGAACCAAATCTTTTGCTACTCTTGTTATCTTGTCATAAATATTACGATTCAATACCTCTATGTCACTATCAATACAATCAAGAAGACTTATTCCTAAAGTAATCGTTCTTACGTCAAGGTTTGCTTTCTCAATCATCGTATTCGTTTCTATAACTTCATTTATATTAATCATGCTTCATAATCTCCTTTATCCCATGAACATGCAAACTCTTAGATACGATGCATCATATCAAAAATTTCTTCACGCTGCGCCTTTATATTAACACCAATTTCTTCTCCAATTTGCTCAAGTTCACTCGCGAATGTGTTAAAATCTTTAGGAGCTTCATTTGTATCTACTATCATCATCATATTAAAATATCCTTGTACGATGGTTTGAGAGATATCTAATATATTAACTCGATTATTCGCAAGATATGTACATACTCTTGCAATAATTCCTACTTGATCGTGCCCTACCACTGTAATAATTGTCTTCTTCATCGTTATCCTCCCTAGTCAATACACATTTATATTTATAAAAAAAGCTTCCGACATTTCATTTCGCTTTTATTATCTCATGAACGATTCATAACTATTCGCTCTCGTTTGCTTCATTCTACTATGAATCAATTTTATTCATAGTACAACGACTCCAAACTATCTATCTTCAATAGGAACAAAATTAATTATACCATGATTAGTTCTGAAGGGGTATCCCTATTTGCAACTGCTAAACTTGGCATCTTTCCTTTATTACAAATATTACGTTCAAGCTCAACTCGAACAGTTTCATAAGCTAATTCCGCATAATTGTTTTCCTTGCTTAAATGTGCTAATAATATATGCTGCATTCCATCATGTAATAACTCACATATCAATTGCGCAGACAACTCGTTTGATAAATGGCCCCTATCCCCTACGATACGTTGTTTTAGATGATATGGATATCCTCCAACCATTAGCATATTCACATCATGATTTGCTTCTAAATAAAGCACTTCTGATCCTTTTAACTTATCTATGATATAGGAATCATAGGTACCAAGGTCTGTTGCCATCCCCATCTTATGACCATCTGCTTGAAACGTATAGCATACTGGGTTGCAAGCATCATGTGACATTGAAAAAGGTTCTACTAAAATGTCGCCAAGCATGAAGTCCTCATCTGGCTTTAAAAATCTTAATAAGCTTTCTTCAATTCTGCCGACACTTCCTTGTCTTAAAATTGCATTGATTGTTTCAACTGTTCCATAAATAGGTACCTTATATCTACGAGCTAGTACTCCTAATCCCTGTATATGATCTGTATGCTCATGTGTAACAAGAATTCCATGTAGATTGGAAGGGTCTACGTTAATGCTGCTTAGTCCGTTCTCAATACGTTTTCCACTTACACCTGCATCAATTAAAAGATTTGTCGTTTCAGTTCCTATATATAAACAATTGCCGCTACTTCCGCTGGCAATGCTACATAACTTCATAGTTCACCTGTGCCTTTCATTCTAAGTTATCTATAAGTTCATCTTTAATAGTTCAAAGTATATCTCAAAATATATGAAAATTCAAGAACAAATCCCCTTCACTTAACCCTATCTCACACTAAAAAAGGGCCATAACAAAATAGCATCGTTCTATTATCGCAATAATAAACGCTATCTTGTAATGCCCTTTTCTTTAATTAAAGCTCTGTCATATTATATTTTACTTACTTTTTGTTGATTTACAAACTCATGTACCTCTTTTGTATCTACTGTAACTCGATTTCTTCCGGATTCTTTTGAAAAATACATTGCTTCATCCGCTCGATTTAATAACTCTTGTACCCTTTCGCATGTTTCAGGATAAGATGCTATTCCGACGCTAACCCTTGTATTAATCACCTGTCCATCGCACTCAAGTCTTAATTTATTTACCATAATTCGCATTTCTTCTACATAGGATCTGCATTCATGCACTCCACACTCTGGAAATACCATAACAAATTCTTCTCCACCATAACGTGCGGCAATTCCATTGTATTTTGATGCAACGTAATCTGCAAACTCTGCTATTTTTTTAATCACTTCGTCGCCAAACAGATGACCGCAAGTATCGTTAATTTGTTTGAAGCGATCAATATCAATTAAGGCAACCGACAATGAAGATTGAAGCGAGACTGCGTTCTTTGAAAACTTATCAACTTGTGTATTTAAATATCCACGGTTATAAATTCCTGTTAGCGAATCACGAATCGCCATTTCTTTCATTTTAGAATACAAATCAGCATTGTGTAAAGCAATTAAAAACTGAGCAACAATTGTTTCAAAGAACTCAAGATTTTCACCAAAGTACTCGCTTTCTGAGTGGCCACAAATCAAAGCCCCATTTGATTCTTCACCCATAACCAACGGAATAATCAATAAGGAATTTATTTCTTTCCGCATAATAAAAGGGTACTTACTCGTTTCTACTTGATTATCAATATATATCTTTTTCGCCTTTATATAAGGTTCAATACTACCTGTAATGATAAAATCACTCAATAATTGCTCTGAAACTCCTGAAAAACGTGTTCGAACCTTGTAGGTAAGATTTTTTGAGTTTGTGACTTTGGGCTGTAATATAATTGCACATAAATGAAGACCAAACGCTTCAAAAATTGATTCCGTAATCAATTCCATCAAAGTGTTAATTTCTAGAGAAGTTGAGATATACTTTATTATTGTATTTTGAATCGTCATTTCTGAATTGACGCTATTAATCTTGTTATACGCCGCTTCTAATTTGACTTTTTGCAATCCTAATTCCTCATTTGCCTTCTTTACTTTTTCTTGATGCATTTTTAGTGATTCAATCGCTTCTTTTGTACGTTCTGAAAGTCGTCGCTCTTTAAACAACATTTTTTGACTAATAATAACTTGTTCAGAAATCAAACTACTAATATTAAACATAAATATTAAATTCGTAACTACGATACATAACATAGTAAATAAAATGTCCTGACTCCTATGTTGCACAATTAAATAAAAAAGCATCATAAGAATACTTGGCATCGATGTAATTAATATCACGATTTTCCTTACATACGAATCTGTAATATCATAGAATAACATAATCTCTATCATGATTAAAAAGATTAATAACTCTAAAAATATAGCTGAAATATTACCAAGTAATAATAAAAAGATATATGATATAAACGTAAGTTGAATGTATCGTATCACAATAAAAAGCTTATTTAAATTTTTATTTTTAAGAATCAAAGTAATCAAGTTTAATATTAATAAAAAACTACTACACATAAAGCTAATTAAAGCATATTGGCTACCACCACTAATAAAATGGACAAATGTATAAATCCAGAAAGCGATGCCAACGCTTATATGAGTCTTAGCAAAAGAGTGTTGTTTATAAATAGTCCCATCCTTCTCCATGACCATTTCCTCCCGATTACCTCTTTGGAGTAACTAAGTCTCCCAAAATAGTTCAATCGAATCCCCATTATTTATTGGAGTTGTAAATTCAGCTTCTTCATTATTTTTTCGAATTACTACTCTATTCCCCCGCACTGCACTTAAATCAAAATAATATATATCTAGAACATCCACTAAAATATATTCTTTCTTTCCACTCAATGTCACCTTCGAATGATTCACACTAACATCAATGGATTTTATCGAATTTTCATTGCCATTGCTAACAATTTCATCCGTCATACTTTCAATGATATCCACCTTATCTGTACTCGAAGAATTACGTTCATCCTCTTCATACAAGCTGTAACTATTTTTATCCAAATCATAAACTATGGAGAATTTTTCATACACCTTATCCTCTAATTTTGCAGGAACATTATTGATTAAAATTCCAGGTTTGAATGGCAAATCTAAAAACTTTAATAATTGTTCCAAAGTATAGTAACCAAGGATTTCTAGTTCGTCACCATCTTGGATACTATAATATTCCGACACCATCGTGTGGTTGGCTTGTATGAATTTTGGGCAAATCACTTCTTTTCCGTTCACAATAAACGAAATCGTAGAATGATACTCTGGTAACATCCCTACCTCATAAGAAGCATCTAAGCCAATGCTAGATTCCTTTATCAAAATAATATCATTTTGCCCGATTGGTGCATTCATAGCTACTTGCTTTCCATTCAAGGTTATAACCGCCGCTTCGCCTACTTCTCCCCTAATAAGACGTTTGTTACCATTCACCTTGAAATTAATAGCATTTCCTCTTCTAGGAAATAATGATTCTTTTGGAAAACCTATGCCTATGGCAGCATCTACAATCGACAATCGATTATTATCGTATAGTTTAACTTGCTCTCCATTCACCTGAACAAAAATAAAGTTATTTCTCTGTTCATAGTAATTAAGACAAATACCAATAGGTGTTACTAACAATGGGTCTTTTTTAATCTTAGGGTCAGTAAATACTACCTCGCCTAATACTTCTTCACCTCGTAGTGCAACTCGTTCTGGTAATAAGTCTAAGTGCTTTGCTAAACTACTAGTAAAAGAGTGTATCTTCCCGCCACCGCCTACGATAAATACCGCGCTTACTGGCTTGCCTCCATTTAATGACAGTATGCAATTTGCAATTTTACCAGTAATCTCTTCAACGATATCCTTGATTACTTCCTGCACTTGAGCTGGTGTAATCTTATGTGCCAATCCTAAAATATCTTTATATGTAATGGATTTTTTCTTGATTGATGTTGTCTTTATCATCTCTGCAGTTTTAAAATCCACTAGAAATGTCTTAGCAATTGTGTCAGTAATTGCATCACCCGCCATAGATATCATACCGTATGCCGTGATACTTCCTTCTCTCGTTATTGAAATATCTGAGGTACCTGCTCCTACATCCACTAATGCTATATTAAGTAGTCGAAATTTTTCAGGGATAGCAACATTAATTGCTGCAATTGGTTCTAATGTTAAATTAACAACTTGTAAGCCTGCGTTAGAAACTGCCGAGTATAATCCTTCAATTACTTCTTCTGGTAAAAAAGTAGCGAGAACATCGGCAGATATTTTACTTCCTTTATGACCCTGCAAGTTCGTTATCATAAAGTTGTTTAAATAATAGTGTACAACAGAATATCCAACACAATAAAAGTTCATCCCTTGATCTTTTTTATTCTCTCGAATCATTTCATAACCCTGTTCAATTCCAGATAGTTCTAATGCATGGATATCTTCCTGTGAAATAATCTTGTCCTCAAGTAAATCAAGCTCTGCTTTTATTGTAACTGTTTCTAATACTCGTCCTGCTGCGGCAATACAAACCTCTGTTAATTTAAGATTCAATTGCTTTTCTAAATCCTTCTTAACCTCGCGTATGGTTTCTGACACTTTAGCAATATCATGAATCTGTCCATCCATCATTGCCCTAGTCTCATGATATCTTATGGCTTGTGCAAGCACCGTAAAATTGTGTTCATTTTCTTTATATCCAACTGTTCCAACGACACTTCTTGTTCCAATATCTAAACCAAACACCATTTGCTCAGGACTGTTTTGCAAGTTCATGTAGCTTCCCCTTTCATCGCATTGGTCCTACTTTTATTATAGCATAAGTAGTTCCTTTTTACTAGTAATTATAATACTTTTTTCCTTTTTATGTATTTTTACACTATGTTTTATCAATAATGTTCCTAATTCTACATCAACAATGTACATTTTCATATTCAACTTTTTATAACGTGATTCATCTAAAAATAGTATACATAAAAAATAATCCCTCTCATACCTATGCTAACACATTGTATAATAAAATTTACTTCAGTGCTTACAACATCCCTATGATTTGCTTAATAATCTCTTCTTCATTCTTATCTTCTTCATTGTATATAATATTGGTACAATATTTACGGTATTCGAGGTCACTTTTTTGTTTCGAAAATATATCATCTATTTTTTCATCGGAATACCCACGACTCGTCTTCAAACGCTTCCTTCTATCAGCAATCGGTGCATACACATACCATACCTCATCACAAAAAGAAACATACCCTGCCTCAATTAGCAGGGCTGTTTCTACTAAGACAGCCTGATAGCTTCCTTCTTCTTTTAATGACTTAATTATTTCTTGTACTTCTACTTGCACTTGTGGATGTGTTAATTCATTCAATCGGAGTAACTTGTTCTCATCTGTAAAAACCGTCAATGCCAGTTTCTTTCGGTCAATTTCTCTATCATCGCCAAGAATTTCTTCTCCAAATTCTTTCACCACACCATCGTAAGATGTACCGCCTTTTTGCATTTGCCTTTTCGCGATATCATCGGTGTATATTGCATAAACATTGAAATTTTTAACAATGATATTCGCAATGGTCGACTTACCGCTACCAACACCGCCAGTTAATCCAATTACTTTCATGTATGTTTTCACCTATCCTATATCTTTACTTTGCTTCATACCAATTTTCGCCCTCATTTACATCAGCAACAAGAGGAACAAATAACTCGGCTGCCTTTTGCATCTCATTCATTATGATGGCCTTTACCTGTTCTACTTCAGATTTTTCTGTTTCTACCAATAATTCATCGTGAATTTGTAACAACAATCTCGATTTCAACTGCTTCTTTTTCAGTTCTTGATTTACACGAATCATAGCTATTTTAATAATATCTGCTGCAGTACCTTGAATTGGAGAATTCATTGCAATACGTTCTTCTGCAGAGCGCTTCATAAAATTTGTATGATTTAAATCTGGAACCGGACGGATTCTTCCAAAAATCGTTGTTACAATCCCAGTTTTACGACCGTTTTCCACTTGTTCATCCAAAAATGTTTTTACTCTTGGGTACGTATCAAAATATTTATTAATATAATCTTCTGCATCACTACGAGAAATATCAAGATCCCCCGAAAGACTAAAGGCACTAATACCATAAACTATTCCAAAATTTACTGCTTTTGCATTGCTTCTTTGCGCACTTGTAACTTCATCAAATGGTGTATGGAACACTTGAGATGCAGTCAAACGATGAATGTCTTGCTCTTGTTTATAAGCTTCAATTAATCGCTCATCCCCTGACATATGGGCAAGCACTCGCAATTCAATCTGTGAATAATCCGCATCTAAAAATACATAACCCTCTTCAGGAATAAATACCTTTCGTATTTGACGACCTAATTCCATACGAATTGGTATATTTTGAAGGTTAGGTTCCGTACTACTAATTCTTCCTGTTGCTGTTACCGTCTGATTAAAAATCCCATGAATACGTCCATCTGCTGCAATATAGTTATCTAATCCATCTGCATAAGTTGACTTTAATTTCGTTAACTGACGATATTCAAGAATCTTTGACACCACTGGATGATCTGCTTTTAACTTTTCAAGCACTTCAGCTGAAGTGGAATATCCTGTCTTTGTCTTTTTGCCGAACGGTAATTGCATCTTTTCGAACAAGATTACTCCCAATTGCTTTGGAGAATTGATATTAAACTCTTCTCCCACCTGTTCATAAATGGAAGCTTCTAATTTTTTTATATCTTCTAAAAGCATTTTACCATATTCTTTTAGTTCTTCTTTATTTACCTTAATACCACGTTTTTGCATATCATATAGTGTGTAAATAAGCGGCATTTCAATTGTACTATAAAGATCTGTCATTCCATAGGCATCTAGTGTTTTTAAAAGAACATCCTTTGCTAAAAATGAAATCAAGCTCGTATAAGCACATAAATCTAAGAAGCTAGTTTCATCCTGTTCGTATAAGGACTTAAAACTACTCTTACCGAGCAATTCTTTTTCCGTCATTAAATCTATCTGAAATACTTGACTTGCAATATCAGAGCACTCATAACTTTGTCTTACTGGATCACATAGATACGCAGCCACAGCGATATCTAAAATATTAGAATCCTCACTTGCATAAATATATGGCAATTGTTTTTTCAAATCATTTGTACACAAAGTGATTTTAGATTCGATCAATGAATTAAGTTGATCTAGTAAGTATTCCTTTGTTATAAAACCATCTGGAATTAATACAGCCGTTGAAATCTCTTTCTTTTTATTAACATAGGTAAGTGACAACGAAGCCAAGTCAGAAGCATCGTAGAATAATTGAAATGCTACATGACTCTGATTATCCATTGAACTCTCTTTTATTTCATGAAACATAGCATCTGCTAGTGCAAAATCGCTAATCAATGTAAAATTCTTTTCATGAATCACTTGTTCGATATCATTTTTTGTATAGTAATCCGCATACGCAACGGTTTTCTTATCGACTTCATCTAAATCATCTAGACTCGCTTCAAGCTCATTCATAGATTCTTTTGCATCCGTCTTTTGCACAATGTCTTTTTCAACATCTTTTTCTGGCTCTGAATCGTTCATGGAAGAGCTTTCATTATTCGCATCGTCGGATGGTAACATTTTTTCGATATCCAATGACTTAAACTCCAATATATCGAACATATGCTGTGCTTTTTTTCGATCAATTTGTATCGCCAAACTATCTAAAGTAACGTCTGGTAATTCAATATCTTTTTTTATTGTCGCAAGTTGCTCACTTAAATAAGCGGCTTTTTCACCCACCAATTCTGTGTCGCTAGTTTTTAATAAATAATTCATTGGAGAACGTTTGATACCGATGCTCTTCCAATATTCAACCATCTGTTTTTTCTCATCCTCTGATAAATCACGAATTGCAGTATATAACTTGTCCACGGTTTCGTATTCTTTAATTAAAGCCACTGCAGTTGTTTCACCAACACCAGGTACACCCTTAATATTATCTGAAGTATCACCCTGTAGCCCTTTTAAGGACGGAACACTGGATGGTAATATTCCAAACTCTTCTTTTACTAATTCTGGTGTGAATGGGAAGGTACGATCTGGCACATTGATTTCTTTTCGATCTAGGTTATATTTTTTAAATAATTCATCCGTCTTCTTGGCAGTACTATGGATCAACCATACATTAGTTTGCTGCGTAATTAATTGCAAATAATCATTATCTTTTGTTAAAATACGAACTGGTACCTTATCTTCAAATTTTTCACATAAAGACCCACTAAAATCATCTGCTTCGTATCTTGCATCCATAAACTGTGGTATGTTCATTTGTCTTAACACGTCTTGGCATAGTGCAAACTGTTCCTTTAATGGAACTAATGTTTCTCCACGGTTTCCTTTATAATCTGGATATAACTCTCTTCGAAAGGTATCTCGGCTCACATCCCATGTAACCGCAATATATTTAGGTTTTTGATCTTTTATAATTTTTAACATCACGCGTATAAATCCATATACTGCGTTTGTATATACCCCTGTAGTTGTCTGCATTATCTTAGAAAAAAACTGTTCTTTTTCTTCTAACGTTTTTGCAAAAATAATTTCTTTTGGTAGATTACCAAAGAACTGTGTTGAGAGTAAACTAGATCCATCAATGATTAATAAAAATGGAGTTTCCTCATGATTGTTTTTTTTCGTCATATTTTACCTACACTTTCTTCTATCTAAACGTGTCAATACTTTATTCCATTGTATTCCCGATTTGATGTTCAAAATCTATTTTTCTAAAGTAGCTTCTCTTATTCATGTAGTCTATTGATTTTTTATATAATGATACACGATACATTTGTTTTTTGGCCAGATAATCTTTTAATTCACTATCATAATCCATAAACAAGGCTACCACCTGACTTTTATCCTCTGGAATTCCAGAATAATTCAATTGAAAGTTAGGCCTTTTTAACTCTATTTCACTCACTTGGCTCTTGCCAAATGAAATGCTTGATATCATGACAAAACTAACCATGACAAAAAGAAAATAGAATCTCTTTCGAATTCTGCTAACTTTCGCTTGTCGTATTTTTTCTTCATATTCTTTTATTTTTAACTTTAAATCTTCTGAATAATTATTAGATAAATCCTTATCATCATCAAGTTGCTCCATGGCTGTAAGCAATGCATAATAAACATCCAATTCCTCCATACAAATTGGACATTCATTTATATGAGCTAGGAATTCTTCTAATTTGGCCATGTCAAGTTGACCACGGATAAAAGTAGTAATGAGTTTCTGAGCATCCATGCACGTCATAACTTGACTTCACCTCCTCTATTTCATTCACACAAGCTTTTATCGCAAATAAATTTTGTATTCTTCAAACACATATCTACATTTTAACCTGCATAAAATAAATATTACACTTTTTTTATAAAAAATGCAAACTACTTTACGGTAGTATCGTTTGTAGGCCAAATAATCTTTTGACATTTTTATACATAAAATACTTTTAAAAAACATAAAAATTATGCTTGCATTCTTTTCCTGAATGTGTTAAAATAATCTTCGCTAAGCGGATGTGGCGGAATGGCAGACGCAGCAGACTCAAAATCTGCCAAGGGCAACCTTGTGAGGGTTCGAGTCCCTCTATCCGCATAAATGAATAAAAATCCCGAAAGTCGATAAAATAAGACTTTCGGGATTTTTTTGTAGTTTTTAAATTGATTATCTGGAATTTAATGTGTTGGTTTTTTCAGTTTTCTAAAATGCTTTTAAAAATTTCAAGTACGTATATTTTCATATTAGAATTATAATTTCTGTTCTAACGATTTAGATTGGCTCATCATTTTCAGCTTTCCAAATAACAATTACTCCCTATCTAATGCTTTCGCATCAGCTTCATAATAAGCACATAGTTTGGATGTTTAATATCCGCTACTAGAAATTTCAAATAAAACTCGGGAACTATTTGACTATTATGTTCTTTATTATCGATTCTTAATGGTACATAAACCACATTTACTAATAAAGGAGTATCACATAACAAAAAATCGTCATTAATGATACTCCTTATAAATTATTATTCTATTATTATTTTGTTCAGAAAATCGGTATTTATATCAGTGCTAAAATTGTAAAGATAAGTTGTGCTTTTAATTTTCCACCTAATATGTGTTTCAGTTAGTGATAACCTCAGAATATCTTTATCATTCACTATAATTTGAATAATCCATGCCTCACCATCAGTTTCTTCTTTATATTTCTTTTGAAAAACAACCTTCTGATTGATAATATTGATTAACTCATTTATTTCTTCATTTGTTTCTAATAGTTTAGTATTTTTACCATATGATAACGTAATTTTTTCAATCGTTTCTACATTAAGATCTAATACATTAAGTAAGAATCCTTCTTTTATTATTTTTTTAGAATTTGATGTAAAAATTATAACAAAAAGAAAGACAGTAATTGTAATATTTAGTAATATGGTCTTTTTTTCATTTAATATAACCCCATTAAAAATCACCAATATGATGATATCTAGCAAGATTTAAAGAATCATAATTTATATAAGTAAGTCCCGTACTCCATCCGTCAATTATTATTGCATATATCCCCAAATAACCTACTCCGAAGACGCTATGGTTTCCATAACCATGATCCGTAGAAGCGTCCAAACTTAGTATCAACGGTGTATTTGTATTAATTCCTTGTATATATTGCTCAAAAAACAACTTACCAGTACTGCTGTAAGCAATTTGTGGAAAAATAGATCTCTCATTCATATATGATTTTATTCCAGAAACTATTTTGGTTCTTGCAGTTCCAGTAGCATCTGTTCCCATTAATGTATATAATCGTTGAAATATCTGTGTATTTGTCATTGTTGTACCATTATTTTTTAAAAGATTAGTCATACCACGACAAGATCCCCAGTAGTTTATTAGATTTGTACCTGCGGTCGGTGAACAATGTTCATTATATCCTGAAAAATCTCCAACTTTTACCATGGCGGCCGTTTGAAAATTAGAAACAAGTGTATGAGCGTTGTATGGTGTTACTGATTTACTTCTCTTAATAACTACATCAGTCGCCATTTCTTCTAAATCTTCTAAAGAAAAATAAACTTCTTCATTAGTAAGGAGTTTATAGTTAGTATCATTTGTTTTATAAGCAAATTTTAAATTTCCCAAATAATATAGTTCATTGTTATTAAGTGTTGATGTATGATGCTCTCCTTCTAAAGAAAATGATATTATTTGCATGCTAACACCTTCACTTACTATTTGTATGTATCCTGTACTAATATTTTCAGTATCTAAAGACACTATGTATCCATTAATAATATTATCTATATTATATGTAGGTACAATATTAGATATGGTGGTAGTATTATTCCATGTTGCATCGGGAATTATTGTGCTCATTACTTCCACATGATAAAGATATAGTTTTTTTTAAATTTTTCATACAATCCCCCTCTCTTTTTCAATGTTTTATTATATTACCACAATATTATATATTTATTCTACATCAAGCGCTATGATATGTCAAATTTTAGAAATTATTTATTATTTATTATTTTATTATAATGAAATTTGTCATTTGAAACAGCAAAATAAACAATACGCATATATTACTGCTGAACAATAACTAATCCTTTTTGTGTTTAAACTCAGATAATGTTCATAGTAAAGAATTTTCTCCACCCTAATAGATATTTTTTTACTACCCATCCTAGTTATAATTTTCAACTAACCAATCCTTTAATAAATAGTAATATCTACATAACAAAAGATGATCTATCTTTTACTAGACCATCTATAATTATTTTCTTTATAACAATTTATCTTTTATGAATTATCTTTTATAATTTTTCAATTATAATAAAAATAATACATTTAAGGATTACATATTTTACAGGCTGAATATCCCTTTTTAATTGCTTCTTTTCTTGTACCTTTTAACTTTATTTTATTGCTTTCTTTCATCTGCTTAACAGACTTACAGCTTGTAAGATGAAACTTTTTCGTGTTTTTATTTACAATATAAGTTGTTGATTTCGATGTTTCGCTACCTAATGGTTTAGATGTTGAAGTTGGTACAGGTGTAGGTGTCGTATTCAATTTTCCACTTGCATAAGTACTACTAGGCTTTATATTCCAAGTAATCTTATTACCATTGGAAGATGCGACAATCGTTCCTTGTTCATCCGTTCTATATATATTAATTTTCTTTTTCTTAAGCTTATTTATAATCGTTTTATTCGGATGACCATAAGAATTGCCTTTACCACAGGAAATAACAACTGAGGATGGAGAAACCTCATTAAGAAACGCATTGCTAGTTGACGTATCACTACCATGATGACTAATCTTTAATACATCTGCACTTATATCAATGTCATTCTTGAGTATATCATCTTCCGCCTCTTTTTCTGCGTCCCCAACGAATATAAAACCATCGTTCTTATTTATTAATTTAATACCAACGGACCAATCATTTAACTCATCTTTATAATCAGCATTCGGGGCGATGATAATGAACTTTGCGGTTCCTAACTTATATTCCTTACTAACCACTGGCTTAGTTATTTTAAGCCCTTTATCCTCAATCGCATCTAGTACATCTTCAAAAGTCTGAGTTGTATGTTCCTTTTCTGGCAAAATAACTTTTCCTATTTCAAAGTTCTTTATAACCGCATCCAATGACCCAATATGATCTTCATGAGGGTGTGTTCCGATTACGTATTCAAGTCGCTTAACCTTGTTCTTTTTTAAATATGTAAGAATTAGTTTCTCATCCTCATTGTTGCCAGCATCAATCAGCATATATTTTTTATTTGATTCAATTAAAATGCAATCCGCTTGCCCAACGTCGATGAAATGTACTTTCATATTGTATTGTGTTGTTGTAGTGCTCTTCGCTTTTATCTGTAAGTTAGGACTTCCCAACGTCACAGTTAGCAATATTAGAATAAATGTAAAAATAAAAAACTTCTTCCTTTTCCATATATGAAACATAATTTTTCCTCCTTCGTAAAATTAACGCGATTTTAATTGTACCATGTTGGTAAACTTATGTCATTTAAAATACAGATAACTTAAAAATATTTACTATATGGCATAATAGTTTGCGTCTAAACAAGCTATGGAGTATATGGTAATCATAATATATAATGATAAAGAAGGAGGTTGTTTTATGGAAAATATTAAGATTCGCGAATACCAACAACAAGATTGGCAACGTTTAATAGAAATTCATGACAAAGCCCGCACAAACGAACTACAGCTTGCCGGATTAAATGATGCGTTCCTCCCACTTGCTGAAGCTGCTTTTCGTGAGGGACTATTCGAATATACGATTTGTGTTGCAACAATTAGCAAGGAAGTACTTGGATTTGCCGCTTATACTGAGGAGGAACTTGCATGGCTGTATGTAGACCCAGCGTATAATCATAGAGGTATCGGAAAGAGCTTAATTGAATATGTAATTAAGAACATTACGAAAAGACCTATTCATGTAGAAGTCTTGGCAGGCAATGAACCTGCTATAAATTTATATAAGTCAATGGGTTTTGAAACAGTTGAAGTATGTTCTGGTTCAATGCCTGGAAATGAATCATTTCATGTTACAGTCCACTGTATGCAGAAATTTTAAATTACGATAAATCCATCTGGATTTTTATTATTTATAAAAGCCTTTATGGATATATAAAAAGGATTAGCCAATTGAACTGACCTCCCAATCGTTAGATTTTCAGGTCTAACTTTTTGGGGGTCACATCAAAACGCTAATCCTTTTTGTATTTAAACTCAGATAATGTTCATTTTACAAATATCTATGGAGTCTCATTCGTAAATCCTTAAGAGACCGCAATGAAAGTTTGATTTAATGTCATCGCAAACAACAAATCATAGCCTTAATATAATTCATCTGGAATGAATAGCTTAATTACTTAACATATCTTCTGTCACTTTCAAATACACCTATTATTGTACTTATTATTATACTTTCCACAAACACATCAAACCATCCAACTGTTCTATATCTTATCAATTCATAAATTATAGATACCAAAACAACTGTTATAAATGATATTAAAAAGTATTTTATAAAATTCTTCATTCTAATGTCCTTTCACTTGCTTCTGTTATTTCGTGTTTAGAATTACTTGATACTCAACTAAGAGTGTATTCATTAAACTTATGTATTTTGATAAAATTCATAAACGTTGCTAAATATTTCAATTTTATCTATACTCGACATAAGAATATAAATAATACACATTGTCTATTTTAACTGCAATTGAATCCTTAATATTTTTATTTTTGATTTCGTAAAACTCAGTACTTTTTTCTAATACCGTTGCATCATAATTTCTCATTCTATAACGTGAACTATAGACCTTTCCTGACATCTTAAATTTTATCTTTCCTAGTTTTTTACCAATGAGTTCTGGTTCTACCGTAACCTCATCATTTGCCTTGTATTGTATATCATATTTAACACCATTATATTTTATACGATTGATCCATTTTGGAGTGGTAAATCCAAATCGGTCCAAACGAAAAATCCATATGATTAATGCCATCGCGCAGATAATAGCAACAAATAACAGTATTCGCTTCATTATTTTATTCATATCTTCTCCCCACCTTCCATTAAATTGCATCATTGCTATATTAAAAATCATGTACTATTGTCAGGTTGAAATTCTTATTATAATACGCTTCAATTTCTTCTATTTCTTTATGATATGTTATATCTTCTGATTCGCAAACATCAATCCGAATAAAGTTATTCATTGGATACCGTTATGGTTAGATATTCTCTTTATCACATTCCCATACTTATCTTTTTCTATTCTATTAATTTTACTATCAGTCATAAGCACTCCTTATCTAACTATTTTACCTCTTTATCTATACACTGGTCTCTTTATATTTATATTTATATTTATGGAAGCGAATACATCAAAATATCATATACAAAATATTACAGTTCTAGCTTAACATAATTTATAAGAAATAGATAGCACTAACCCAATTCCTATATGATATGAAATATCTCAAATAAGCAGAAAAAATGCCCTAAAATAAATTTTAGGGCATTTTTCTTTAATAAGAAGTTAAGCTGTTAACAATACATCTGCTAACAGCTAGACTGTTATTTCCGCATTGCCGTTCATAGCTTGACACCTCCATATTAATTTGATGTGTTTTTAACACATTAATATTATTAACATAAATCAATAAATTATTATGGTAATTTATGTTATGTGTACAATTACAACTAGTAGCTATGACACCATTCAGGATATGTTTACTGAGAGTTCATATCTTCCTTACCATCGAAACATATATATCACTTCACCTTGCAATCATAAGGCATAACATCATCCCGAATCCCTTTAAAGACCGCTTGCCGTAATCGGTCTTTCGTATTGGGCATATATTCTACGACACATACAAGCTCCGGTTTTAACCATTCAACTTTTTCACTCCATTCTGGCGAATTCGTAAATGGGGATTCGTTCACTCTTTTACAATCATACTCTTCTATAAAGTCCAATTTTACACCAAGTGTTACATTTCCTTTATATATCAAACTATTTCCATCGTATTGGCCTAATACCAATGTGTTACTAGATTCTTTTAGAATATACCCACAGATAACAAAATCTTCATCCGCCATTCGCTTAATTTTAAGCCAATCCTTACTTCTCTTATCAAAGAAATATTTGCTATTAATTTCTTTTGCAACAACACCTTCTAATTCTTGTTCACAGGTTAAATTATAAAGTTCAATTCCAAACTCCCTAATATAACGTGAAATTGCAATTCTCTTGCTTTCTTCAATAATGGAATCCAATAACAGTTTTCGCTCTAACAATGGAAGTTCTGTAACTTCTTTCCCGTCATGATAAATAATATCGTATGCAACATAACTTGCAGGCAATTTTTTTGCAGCAAGTTGAATTTTAAATGAATCCGTTAACATTACGCGGCGTTGCAGTTCATAAAAATCAGGAACTCCATTTTTTAATACGATTAATTCTCCGTCTAAAATTGCCTTTCCCTTTACATTTTCATATATTTCAGAAAGCTCCGGAAATTTAGAGGTTAATATCATATCCCTTTTGTTTCTCAAATCAATGGAGTTTTCATCCACATAATTAATGCAACGTATGCCGTCTTGCTTTAACTCATAAATATAATCACTAGAATTAAACGCTGGAACTTGCTTTGAGATTAGCATGGGCTTAATCGCTTTTTTATCAAATAAATCCATTATGCAGTACCAGTAAACTTATTCGAGGTATTATTATCTTTAGACTGCTCTAAGCTCTTTTTTAATGCTTCCATTAAATCAATAACATTGTTTTTATCACCCGTATCTGCAGAAACAATCTCTTTACCTTCAATTTTTTTCATGATTGCTTCCCTTAATCTTTCCTGATACTCATCTTTAAAATCCGTTGCAACAAACGGTTTCGTCATGTTTTCAATTAGCATTTTCGCCATATCAAGCTCATTTGTATCCAGCTGCATTTTAGGAATCTTCTTTGGTACCTCTACAATCTCATCGGCATAATATAATGTTTTTACTACCATTCCATCTTTTAGCGGATATAAAATAATTAACTTTTGATTCGTTCCCATAACTGTTTTTGCAATTGCAACTTTCTTTTGCGCTAACATTGCTTGTCGCAGTAATTCAAATGCCTTTTCCGCACCCACATCTGGGATACAATAATAATCTTTTTCAAAATAGATGGAATCAACCTCTGACATTTTAGCAAACTGTATAATGTGTATCGTTTTATCTCGTTTTGTCTTTATCTTTTCTAAATCTTCATCCGTCATTATGACGTACTTATCTTTTTCATACTCGTAACCTTTAATGATGTCTTCTGATTGCACCTCTTTGTTACAGTGGCTACAATATTTCTTATATCGGATCCGTGCTTTGCTTTCTTTATCAAGCTGGTTAAAATGTATGTCGTTATCGGTTGTAGTTCGATACAAACCAATGGGGATTAAAACAAGTCCCATGGAAATACTTCCCTTGTGAGCAACTGCCATATTATCACCTCTAATTTTTTTTATTAGTATGTGATAGAATATGTAATTTAATTAATTATTCTTTTTTATATTTTATTCATTAAGTTCATTATAGCAAAAGTAACGTAACGGCTTTTTAAGCTATAGGAAACTTAAAATAACACAGTACATTCACAAGAGTTTTCTAATAGAATTGAGTATGCAAAGCACATTCTCCTTAACTGAGCGCTTTGCGTAGCAATCTATTCAACTCCGTGAAGTGCGCATTTTATCTATAGTACCCTTTTTAAATTATAGAAAATTTTAATTAACACTATACATTGATAAGGTATATCCTATAACTTTAAAAAGGGCTGATATTCTCAGCCCCTCGTTTCATATCTAATTTTTAATACAACTTACAACGCATGTTATTCACAGTTCTTTCTATAGCTTCATACATACTCATGCAAATCATAATCGATCATGTAAATCAGCTACTACTTATTAAATTCATATTTAGTCATATAAATTTACGACAATTCCTTTAATTCTTGTCATAGCTTCAATGGAATAACGAATTCCTTGAACACCAATTCCAGAGTTTTTCACACCCATAAATGGGAAATGATCTGGACCTCGCTCAGTTTTATTATTTACTTGAACCATGCCGACTTCTAGTTTTCTTGCTACATTAAATGCATTATTAATATTTTCCGTAAATACTGAACTTTGTAGACCATACTCGGATTTATTTGCAATATCAATCGCTTCATCTACAGTTTTCACGCGAATAATCGGAAGAACAGGTCCAAATGGCTCTTCCCAAGCCACGCGCATATCCAACGTTACATGATCAAATAAAGTTGGGTAAATCAAATTCCCTTCTCTTTCACCACCGTAACGTAGCGTTGCACCTTTTTCTTTGGCATCTTCCATTAAATCACATACAAAATCTGCTGCTTTTTTATTAATTAACGGCACAATGTCTGCTTCTCCATATAATGGATTACCAACCGTTAATTTTTTCATTTGATCTAAAATCTTTTCTACTAATTGATCTGCTACTTCCTCTAATACAAGTACTCTTTTTACTGCAGTACAACGTTGACCTGAATAAGAGAACGCTCCTGATACAATATTTTTCGCAGTGATTTCAAGGTTTGCATCTGGAAGTACGATAGCCGCATCTTTTCCTCCTAGCTCCATTAAGAGTGGAACCATTTGTACTTTTTTCGCAATGCTCTGTCCTACCTCTGTACTACCAGTAAAATTAATAAAATTAATTCCTTTGTGTGTAATCAAATAATCGCCGATTTCACTACCTTTACCAGTAACTACTTGGATCGCATCGCTTGGAACGCCTGCTTCAACAAAAATCTCTGCCAATCGCACTCCACAAAGGCTTCCCATTGTCGCAGGTTTAAAAACAACTGTGTTACCAGCAACTAATGCGGGAGCTATCTTTGATGCAGCTAAGTTAATTGGATAATTAAAAGGTGAAATAGCTAACACAACACCAATTGGCTCACGTTCCACCAATGCAAATTTATTGCTATAATATCCTGCAAAACTATCACCATTGATGCTTTCACCGTGGATATTTTTTGCAGTTTCAATTGTAAATCGTATAAAGTCAGCAGTTCTTATCACTTCTGATTTTGCACTTTTTTTATCTTTCCCAACTTCCTTTACAAGAAGATCCGTCAGCTCGTCGACTCTTGTAACTAAAAGATTTGCTGCTTTATAAAGAATTTCACATCGTTCATTTAATGGAATCGCTCTCCAAGAATCAAATACTTTTTTTGATTTTTGAATTACCTCATCGATATCACTCTTTGACATCGCATTTACATTTCCTAATACAGAACCATCCAAAGGGGATGTAATAGTAATTAATTGCTCATTTTCCATAGTGTTCTCCTTTTCATAAAATTCAAATTCCACACAACGAAGACGTCCATTATGATCGTCTATAGTTTTATCTTATACTCTTTTCATTTACTCTTATCATTTATTCTTTTCACTTATTCTTTCTTAACTTAATCTTCTTTACTAATGTTATTCTAGGATTGGATTATCTCTTATATTTTAAAACTTATTCTAGGATTCATTCACTTAATATTATTTCATATTAAATCTATAGTAATTATAGTTATTATTATTGATATTGTCAATAATTCAAAACAAGAATACTTACTGATATCATATGTAAGGAATTTTTGATAAAGACCATTTTATGTATACTTATAAAAAGTTCGAACTTTTGCATCAACCTTGACGCTTCGAATTACCCCTTTGCATCTTAATCTCATTACCTCTAATAAACCCCTCTTATATATTCTCTAAAACGTATTTTATATCCCCCTGCTTAATAAATTCATGCCAAATATTATAATACCAAAGTTTCTTTTTCTTATCATATATAGGAGAAATAGATTTACCAATACATTTTTATATATATTTCTTCTCTTTAAAGTACTTAATTTTATAATATAATCTATGACTTTTTAATATAATTACTCCTTATAAAAACATTTCTCTGTTTTATTGTACCATATTTCACCATTTATATCATATGATTTACTCAATTATGGCCTTAATAAAGTATTTTATAATTGACACAATTTCATATCATAGAACTATGAATTTGCAAAGCACATTCTTATCACCTCTAGGATTTGCGTAACAATATAATAATTTAACAAAATGCGCATTTTTTGCCATGTTTGTTTTTTTATTATAGGAAACTTCACTTTAAAACTTAACATCTACAAATTCTTGCCTGTAACAAAAAAAAGTTGTCGAACCAATAACGGTTCGACAACTCTATTAATTCAATTAACTCTATTAACTGTGATGAAGCACTTTGATATCTTATTATCCAACTAAGATTTTTAAATCATCTTCTACAGTACCAATTCCTGCAATACCAAAGTTATTTACTAATACATTCGCTACATTTGGAGAAAGGAATGCTGGTAATGTTGGTCCTAAGTGAATATTCTTCACTCCAAGATATAATAAGGATAATAATACAATTACGGCTTTTTGCTCATACCAAGCAATGTTATAAGCGATTGGTAATTCATTGATATCTTCTAAGCCAAATACTTCTTTTAATTTAAGAGCGATTAATGCTAGGGAATAAGAGTCATTACATTGACCTGCATCTAAAACTCTTGGAATACCACCGATATCCCCTAACTCTAATTTGTTATATTTATATTTTGCACAACCAGCAGTTAAAATTACAGTATCATTCGGTAATGCTTTTGCAAAATCAGTGTAGTAGTTTCTTGATTTCGCTCTACCATCACAACCAGCCATTACTACGAATTTCTTGATTGCACCAGATTTAACAGCATCGACAACCTTATCTGCTAATGCAAATACTTGTTCATGAGCAAATCCACCGATAATTTCACCTGTTTCAATTTCAGTTGGAGCTGCACATCTCTTAGCATGTTCAATGATAGCAGAGAAATCTTTTTGTGTTCCTGCTTCCCCTTCGATGTGTTTGCATCCAGCAAATCCTGCTGCACCTGTTGTGTAAACACGATCTTTATAAGAATCCTTTGGAGGTACGATACAGTTTGTAGTCATTAGGATAGGTCCGTTAAAGCTTTCGAACTCTTCTTTTTGTTTCCACCATGCATTACCATAGTTACCTACTAAGTGTTTGTATTTCTTTAATTCTGGATAGTAGTGAGCTGGTAACATTTCAGAGTGAGTATAAACATCAACGCCTGTACCTTCGGTTTGTTTTAATAACTGTTCAATATCACTTAAATCATGACCAGATACTAAGATACCAGGGTTTTTACCAACACCAATGTTAACTTTAGTTATTTCAGGGTTACCATAAGTAGATGTGTTTGCTTTATCAAGTAATGCCATACCATCTACACCAACTTTACCAGTTTCTAAAGTTAATGCTACTAATTCATCTACAGATAAAGAATCATCTAATAATTTAGCCAATGTTTCTTGTAAAAATGCATCGATTTCTTCGTTGTCATAACCCAATGCATTCGCATGTTTTGAATATGCAGATAAACCTTTTAAACCATAAGTAATTAATTCTCTTAAAGAACGGATATCTTCGTTTGCAGTTGCCAAAACACCAACATCAGATGCTCCTGATTTTTTTGCTAAGATTTCATTTAATGCTTTTGCTTCCTTGCTTCCAAGTACTAAATCTTTAAGAGAAGCTAAGAAGCCAGCCTTACGATCCATTTCTTCGCTAGATGATGCATCCCAAAGAGCTGCTGGGGATAAGTTTTCTTTATTATTTAACTCAGCCATTAAATCATTTTTATAAGCTAATGTTTCTTTTACTCTATTATAAAATACTTCATCATCAAAGTTCGCATTTGTAATTGTAGTAAATAAATTTAAAGTAATAAAATGATTTAGTTCTTTTGAAATTGTTTTTCCTTCCTTACGTAATCTAGTTGTAACCTCAGATAAACCTTTCGTTACATAGATTAATAAATCTTGCATTTTCGCAAGTTCAGGGGACTTACCACAGACACCAAAAGTTGTACATCCAGTGCAGCCTGCTGTCTCTTGACATTGATAACAAAACATTTTTTGATCCATTTTTATTCTCTCCTTTTTATCTGTAAATACGTTTGTTGTTTGATTTGATAGTTGCATTATATTATACCTAGAGCTTCGCATATGTATCTGAAGCAACAAATATAAAAATCTTTCAATTTATTTTAAAAGTTTAATGACTTACAATAAAACTTCTTTAACGACTATTATTCATGAGCATATACTAAGATGAGAACATTTTATGGAGAAAACGTATGAAACCTTTTAACAATCGTGAATTCGATGGCAACATGCATTTTTGCAGTTTTGATTATGGACCTAATCCGTTTGTTACAAACTTAAAGCAAAACGTTATTAACAATGAGAATTTTAGGTCTACTCTTTGGACGGGATGTGATTTACAACTTACGCTTATGTGTATTCCTCCAAACTCGGATATCGGGTTAGAAATTCACCCTGATGTAGATCAATTTTTATATATCGAATCTGGTCAAGGAATAGTAATGATGGGTAAGCAGAAAGACTGTTTAAATTATCAGGCTTGCGCCTCTGTTGACACTGCAATCTTTGTTCCTGCTGGAACATGGCATAATCTAATTAATACAGGATGTCGTCCTATTAAATTATTCACTATTTACGCACCCCCAGAGCACCCATGGGGTACGATTCACCGAACCAAAGCAGACGCAGAAGCATCGGAACATGATTATTAAAGAAATTTCGCTGTTCGATAATATAGTTAAACGTTCGATGGTATAATTATGGTAAAAAATTATGCTATAACTAATTGTATCAATCTATAAACCTAGTTATAAACTGCGTAGATTTAGTTATAAAAAGAAAAAGAACACACTCTTGAGTCCTTATACCTCAATTGTGTGTTCTTTCTCTTTTTATTATTTATTCAAGCTTCATTGGTCTTACTTTTATTCTTGATTTGCCTTATTTACTTATTGAACGCCTTTTCCCTTCATTTGCTTATCAAATTCTGGGTTAAAATAGTAAAAGTTCTTTGAATCTAATTGTGTTTTCATTTTTTCTAAAGCTTCACCAAATCGTTGAAAATGGACTACTTCTCTTGCACGTAGAAATTTAATCGGTTCTCTTATATCTGGATCTGTGACAACACGTAAGATATTATCATAGGTTGTTCTTGCTTTTTGCTCTGCAGCCAAGTCTTCAAATAAATCCGTAATTGCATCTCCCTTTGATTGAAACTCTAGACTGGTAAATGGGACTCCAGCCGCAGCCTGAGGCCAAATTGCAGAAGTATGATCGATATAATATGCATCAAAACCAGCTGTTTTTGCATCCTCTGTAGTTACGTTTTTTGTAAGCTGATAAACAATAGCACAGATCATTTCCATATGAGCTAGTTCTTCTGTTCCAATATCCGTTAAAAGACCTCCGATGGCTTTATCTGGCATTGTATATCTTTGTGAAAGGTATCTAAGTGAAGCTGATAGCTCACCATCTGGCCCACCATACTGAGTCATAATGTATTGTGCTGTTTTGGGACATGTGGTTTTTATATTAACTGGATACTGTAAACGTTTTTCATAGTTCCACATTATTTCGTACCTCCTTCCCAAGGTAATGGACCATCGGCCCATGTCCAATGAGTTTTTCCTGCATACTCTGTCTCTGATTGTGTAGAATTATTCGTACTAGGATTTACGCAGTCAATAATAAGTGGTTCAAACTGAGATTCATATTCTTTCATTGCTGCTTTTCTCTTACCCATCATTTCAGTAAAATATGCTAATGCCTGTTCATCGGTTGGATGAGTATCTAAATATAAGGTGATATCATTTACAGCAAAACTTGCCTCATTGATCTCTTTTAAAAGCTCTTGTCTAGTTGACATCCTCATCACCTCCACAATAAAATGGTTTATTTAGCTCTGGGAATATTGTTCCTTCCTTTAATGCTTTGCATAAATCATAAGTATCCTTCCATTTTTGACATGGAATTGTTGCCATAGCAATTGTCTGTTCCTGTGAGCAGCAACATGTTTTATGATCGGTATTTTGTAAATCTGTTACCAAAGTAGATTCCATAAGATTGACCTCCTATCTTCAAAAAACTCATTTTTAAAATTACGTTTAAACAAGTTCGTAACTAGAATACAATTTTATTGTTTCCAAACATTTATTATTTAGGTTGTATTATCTATGTCAAAATGAATAGTTTTTTCCTAATTTAGATTAAATTAACTGTAATTTAAAAAATAATAGTTATAGGTGAAGGAAGGAAAAATCTCTTGAATTATTACTCCAATATGATAAACTAAAGAAACTTAGGAAAATAACTTACTTATATTTAGAACGTTTATCAACCCCTTAACAATATACATTAAAATTAAAGAAAGGCAGTATTATGGAGCAATATTTTAAAATACTTAGAAATTGTCCTTTATTCCGTACTTTTTCGGATACAGACTTTGCACATATCTTACCATGCTTAAATATTCAAGTTAAAAAATACAAAGCCGATGACTTTATATTTTTACTTGGAAATCAAGTTGATTCTATCGGTATTGTGTTGGAAGGAACTTTAGAAATTATAAAAGAAAACCTTGTAGGAAATCGACATATTATTGCTTCTTTGGGTCCATCAAATCTGTTTGGAGAAGGAATTGTTTGTACAAAAGATAGGATTTCACCAGTAAGTGTTTTAACCAAGACGGAGGCTACTATCATGTTAATTCCGTATCAAAAAGTAATCACAAGTTGTGAAAAAACATGTTCTTTCCACATACAACTGATTCATAATATGATGCTGCTCCTTGGTGAAAAAAACTATGTACTTAATCATAAAATTGATTTACTAATGATCAAAGGGATGAAAGAAAAGTTAGCAACATTTCTTTTATATGAAGCCAAACGACATAATAGCAATCGTTTTGATATTGATTTCAATCGCAACGAACTCGCTGAATATTTAAACGTTTCGCGTCCATCGATGAGCCGAGAACTTGCTAATATGAAAGATGACGGTATTATAGATTACCATATGAATTCATTCCACATACTCTCGGTGGAAAAATTAAAACAATGCATTGATGAAGGTTTATTGGTGTAGCCTTTTTCTGTTTTTGCAAACTTTTATTTGTGTTAAATTTTAATTCTGCTTTTTGTAATCTTTTATTAACAAGATTCGTATCGTAATTTGCTACTTAATAAAACAAAAAGATAGGGTGTAAAATGGTACCCTAGTCAAGGACAATTAAAAAAGAGAGTTAAGAAGCTAAAAGCTGATTTCTGTATTGCACAGGAGTCAGCTTTTTCAGTCCCCATTGATATCTATATTTATTATAATACGTGATG